>VOFK01003955.1_pt1 | contig 279993 bp, 315 predicted proteins | sample 5384121 | NCBI WGS metagenome assembly VOFK01 (sample SAMN12384730, study PRJNA508395) | human gut metagenome | isolation source: healthy gut J | host: Homo sapiens | reverse complement strand
GTAAGTTCCGACCTGCACGAATGGTGTAACGATCTGGACACTGTCTCAACCGTGAGCTCGGTGAAATTGTAGTCCCGGTGATGATGCCGGGTACCCGCAACGGGACGAAAAGACCCCGTGAACCTTTACTATAGCTTAACGCTGAATTTGGGTAACAATGTGTAGGATAGGCCGGAGGCTTTGAAGCGGGCACGCCAGTGTTCGTGGAGCCGACGTTGAAATACGGCCCTTTATGTATTTGAGTTCTAACCCTGCGAAGGGGACACCGTTTGGTGGGTAGTTTGACTGGGGTGGTCGCCTCCAAAAGCGTAACGGAGGCTTCCCAAGGTACCCTCAGCACGAATGGTAACCGTGCGCGGAGTGCAATAGCATAAGGGTGCTTGACTGTGAGACATACAAGTCGACCAGGTGCGAAAGTAGGGTATAGTGATCCGGTGGTTCTGCGTGGACTGGCCATCGCTCAAAGGATAAAAGGTACTCCGGGGATAACAGGCTGATCGCCGCCAAGAGCTCATATCGACGCGGCGGTTTGGCACCTCGATGTCGGCTCGTCACATCCTGGGGCTGGAGAAGGTCCCAAGGGTTCGGCTGTTCGCCGATTAAAGTGGCACGCGAGCTGGGTTCAGAACGTCGTGAGACAGTTCGGTCTCTATCTGTTGCGGGCGTAGGAAGATTGAGGGGTCCTGACTTTAGTACGAGAGGACCGAGTTGGACGAACCTCCGGTGTATCGGTTATGCTGCCAAGTGTACTGCCGAGTAGCCGCGTTCGGTTTGGATAAGCGCTGAAAGCATCTAAGCGCGAAGCCATCCCCAAGATAAGTCTTCCCTTGAGGGGCGTAGGGAGACTACTACGTTGATAGGCTGCAGGTGTAAAGACAGCAATGTCAAAAGCCGAGCAGTACTAATTACCCGATAGGCTTTCTTTTTTTTTTATCTCATCTCCTGTACGTGTCAAAGTTACCGGATGCGACGGATTATATATCGAAAAGATATATTCGCATAGTTCCGATATATTGGAGCAAAAGTTCTTTTAGGTGGTTATAGCAGTGAGGTTCCACCTCTTCCCATTCCGAACAGAGAAGTTAAAAGGCTCACTAACGCCGATGGTACTGCGCTACGCGCGTGGGAGATAGGTAGCAGCCTCTTCAAGCCGGATCCTGAACAAGGGTCCGGCTTTCTTTTTGTTCGCGGGCTTGCGTGTCCCTTCCCCTCGTGCGGTTGGCTCTCAGCGGCAGAGCCTGCCAAGGAGGGTTATGTCGGTTTAGAGGTTGATATTTTGTGCCTGGAGGTTGGCGTGGGCATACGCTTTACAGCACGTATTCGTAGTGGGGGGGCGGTTTATAAACGCAGCCAAAAGCCGGGAATGATGGCGCCCGAATCCGAAATCCTGTTAATGAGCTGAATATCGTTTGAAAAATAGAGAGAATTCGTTAAATTGTCTTGAAATAAAATCAATATAGCGTTTCTTAGATGGGGCCATTTAGAGATAGATGCTGAAAAATAGATTCGGTTATGAAGAAAATATTTTGTTTAGTTTGTTTTTTCTCTGCTTTATTTTCGTTGAAAAGCATTGCTGCTGTTCCTGAGGGAGCTATTCCGTTTGTTTTCGACGGACATCTGTACCTGCAATCGACCTTGAATGATACTATTCCCGTTACCCTTATTTACGATACAGGAGCTGACTTTCTCTATCTCGACGAAGATTATTTGAAACTCAAAAATCTGCAAAACGCTTTCGGACGAAAAGGTAAGGCTAAAATGGGAGGTGCGGGGAATGGCGAGCCTGAACGCATAGAAATATTCATCGATCCGATTACAGTCCATTGCGGGGCGAGGGAATACCAAAACGAGATTACACCTATAATTAAGTTGCGTGATCTCCTCGGGAGGCACACTGACGGCTTGTTAGGTAATACTCATCTATTGATGAATCCTCTGGAAATCAATTTCAGCGAGAGCTATTTGCGCCAGTTAAAAGAACCGTTGTTAGCTGAACAGCTCGATAATTATGTAAAACTCGACGCTCGATTCGAGGATAACCGTATCGATGTAAAGGCGACGCTGCAAATCGACGATGAAAATAGCCTGGAGGGTTGGTTTAGAATGGATTTAGGGTGCGGCTCCACGATTATTCTCACGAATGAAACGGCGTCTGCATTCAATTTTATGGATGTGCCGAAGGCATATTTTCGTACGCAGGCCGGAGGTATCGGCGGCGGTTCTGAGGAGGTTACGATAAGGGCTGCAAAATTCTGTATGGTCGATACGCTCGAAAATATCGTGATAGATTACTCGCTCAATGAAAAGGGGGCATTATCGTCGGACAGACCCTATATAGGTATAATAGGTAATGAGATCTGGTCGCTCTACGACATTGTTTTGGATCCGGTAAGTTCTTCTGTATGGGTCAAACGCAATGAGAATCAGGGTACCTACGCCCAATCGTCGGTGACGCATATGGTTACTGGTGACCGTACGGATATTTGCGGTGGCTGGATTGTCAATGGCCTATATAAAGGAGGAGTCGCGGAGCAAGCCGGTATCGAAATCGGTGATATAATTGTAGCCATAAATAATCGTCCTGTCAAAGAAATAACCTGGGAAGAGCAACGAAAAGGTTTGGAACTTCAGGGAGAAACTACATATACCGTTCAAAAACCCGACGGTCAAATCGTTTCCTATACTTTGTTTATTGGTAAACAGATTATCTGACCCAACTATATCCCATATAGTCCGGAGTTTGCTGTTTCCAAAAAAATTGTGGAAAGGACGAGTATATGTCGATATGGAATCGGGACCGAGGACGATCGGTAAAGATGCCGCTCGCTGCCACGGGCCGGTTTGAATGTATGATCCATATTATTCGCCGAAAAACTCGCGGATAATTCCGTATGTTTTGTAAGTTTGGGGATAATTATGTGCGACTATGAAACATCCGGTAGATATTGATAATTGGAATCGTCGGGAGAACTATCTTTTTTTCCGGGATTTCGCCAATCCTTATTACAGTGTTACATCGCAGGTCGATGTAACGGAAGCGTATATTCGGGCGAAAGCGCTGGGTATCAAGTTTTCGCACTATGCGATGTACGCTTCGATACGGGCTGTCAATTCCATTGAGGCATTGAGGTACAGGCAGGTCGATGGAAAGGTCTGGCTATATGATCGGATCAGGCTCAATACGGCGGTTGCGCGTGAGGATCACTCCTTTGCATCGGTTATCATTCCCTATAATGATACGCTGGAGGAGTTCGTCGCTGAAGCGCGAGGGATCATTGCAGCCGCGATGCGGGGCGAGGGAGATGCGTACGGAGCCGATTCCGAGAAGGACACGTTTGTTATAAGTGTGAATCCGTGGTATAGCTTCACAGGGTTACAGTTCCAGTTTCCGCAGAATGCAGGCGAGAATATCCCTTTGTCGGTATTCGGAAAGATAATGGTCGATATGCAGGGACGCCGTACGATGCCTGTGGCTGTAAGTTTCCATCATGGGTTTGTCGATGGTTATCAGGTGGGGCGTTATTGGGAGGCGTTCCAACATAATCTCGATACGCTCTCGATGTAAAATACACGATCCGATTTCGGCCGGAGTTTTACGGTTGTCTAATAGGGACAGGTAGGGATATAGGGGAACTTTGAGGGGGACATAAAGAATTATCCGGGTATTATCGTCTGTAAGTTGTGTCTTGCGGCGAGGTGATTTTTTGAGAGGTCTATCGCGGCGTCAGAGGGTCTTATGGATTTATACTGCTCTCCAAAGGAGGCTTTTAGTGGCTTATCCCTTGTAATGGGGATGGTTTTCTGTGTTTTTTAGCCGATTCAGGCGATTGTGAAAGATAATGAATAGAACGATCTTTGTATTGTGAAAAGGGATAAGTGTTAATAGGGTTGATGAAAGGTTAGAAAAATTTTTGCCAAGAAATTTTATTTGTTAAAGATTGTGTGTGGAAAAGTCTGCTGGGAAGCAGGCTTTTCTGTTTCCGGGAGGCGACAGGGGCCGGCATTTCAACCGGTATGCAGGGGCGGTCGCGTTCAAATGCCGGAACAAGTCGATCGCCCTGTCGCGGCAATGCGATCGGGGGATTCGTTGCTGCTTTGCTCATTGTGCGGTCGTATAGTCGGTAATTCGTCGGTGTTGCGGCAGGACGGTTTCGGGGGATGCGGATATCTGTCCGGGATTTTGCATCGAGCTGTGTCACGCGGCCCGTGTCGGTGCGTGTCCGGTGCCGGAGTGCGGTACGAGGTGCTCGGCTTGCCCCGGGACTCGTCTTTGCTGTGGCAGGTGCGGGTCGTGCCGAAGATCGATGTCCCCGGTACGACCCGCACGGGCCGGAGAGTCAGATGCGCGGTTTTACGGCGATGCGCAGCAGCAGCGACAGTGCGTAGATAATCAGGCCGTAGATCGGAGCGATGAACGCCACGCGCAGACCGCCCGAGAGCAGCGTGAATGTGACGGAGTATCCGGTTGTCTGGATGATTTGGAGAATGGAGTAAAAGCCGATCATCATACTCAACACTCCGAGGGTGCAGGCCAGCAATCCGAGCTCCTTGATCCAGCGCGGCGCTTTCCATGTGCAGAAGAGCATGGCGATCAGACAGAGGGTGAGTGCGGTCATCCAGCCGTAGCCGCCTTCCAGGTAGAGATCGGCCGGTGAATGTCGGCTTTCCGATATTGCAAATTCGCTGACCTCCCACTCTTGTGTTTCGGGATTCAGAATGGCGATCTCATGCTCGTTCAGTTGGGGCTCTTTCCCCGGTTCGGTCGGTAATGTGCGGGTGATCTCTTGGGCGGACGGGAGGGCGGTTTTCTCGCCGGGTGTCGCCGATGTCGATTCGGCATCGGCCGCAGCCGATGTGTCGGCGGACGGAGGCGGTACGATGGCGACCTTTTCCTGTGCGAAGAGCGGGACCGAGGCCAGCAGAAGCAGTAGGCCGGTTGCAAGCAGTCGTTTCATTGCGTAATGATTTTAGGTTTGACATTGAGTGGATCGATCCTATTGCAAAGGTAGGGAGACTCGGCTGCAAATCCAATGTCGAATCCCGCTCTTTGCCGGTCGAAAGCCGCTGTTGCGTCCCGGAGAGGTTGCGTTGCGACCGGAATTTTGCTAAATTTGCAATAAACGGCTGCTGCAGGGCGTACTCCGGTGTTCGGTTTCGCCGACTGGACGCGGTCTGTTGCGGGCCTTTGTGCGAAACGACGGATATGAGACATTCGGTGATGATCGGCTATTGGTGCGTGGTGGTACTGATGCTCGCTTCGGTGATGGCGAGCTGCGGGTATGAGTTTCGGCAGGGGGTGTTCCTTTCGACGACGATGTTGCCCGGGATGTTCTGCGCCAAACTGTCGTTGCCGGGGGCGCTGCGTGCTTCGAACCGTCGGGCCGTGGCGGTCGCCGGCGTTGCGGGTGGCATACTGGTCATCGAATGGCTGGCGTTGCTGTTGGCGCATCGCTATATCTGGAGCGGTTGGTTGCCCGGTGACGGGATGGTTTTCCACGTTCTTTTCTACAATCCGGTTTTCATCGGGTTGCTGCTGGCTGCGGTCCTTATCCCCGAGAGGCTGCTGGACCGCTGGATAAAAGCGCGGTTGCCGCGGATGGAAACAGTGAGCTTCATCTCGGAGCGCCGCAAGGTGACGCTTCCGGTCGGCGAATTGCTCTATGTCGAATCCAACGACACGGAAGTGTTTCTGCACACGGCGGACGGCGGGCTCTATCCTACGCGAACCCGGATTTCGCAGTGGGAGCGTTTGTTGGACGATCGGTTCATACGCATCCACCGTGCTTGGCTGGTCAATGCCGAGCGGGTGTCCCGGGTCACTATGACGGATGTGACCATAGAGCGGGTCACTCTCGAAGTTTCCCGGAAATACCGCAACGCCGTCGCCGAGCGTTTCGGACTGCATAAGCCTGCGCGGTAACGTTCGTTCCGTCATTTTCCTATCCTGTCCGATGCGGCCTTGTGTCGATTGGATACGAATGTGCGTATATATGCAAAAAAGCGTCCCGTGAAGGGACGCTTTTCATTTCGAGGGGCGGTTATTATTTGCCCATGTAGTTTTTCACGTAGTGGTGGTGCTGTCCGTAGCGCTCGAATGCTGCCCGGTCCAGGGATTCCTGGGCCGAAGGATCGGCGATCGAGATGATCAGCCGCGCACGCTCCTGCAGGCTTTTGCCGTAGAGATTGACGGCGCCGTTTTCGGTGACGAACCAGTGGATGTGGTTGCGGGTGGTTACCACGCCTGCGCCGCAGGTCAGTTCCGGAGCGATCTTCGAGATGCCTTTGTTGGTCACCGAAGGCATGGCGATAATCGCCTTGCCGCCTTTCGACAGCGAAGCGCCGTAGATGAAGTCTATCTGGCCGCCGACGCCCGAATAGAATTTCGTGCCCAGCGAATCGGCGCAAACCTGACCGGTGATATCCACCTGGAGTGCCGAGTTGATGGCCGTTACGCGGTCGTTCTTGGCGATGATGAACGGATCGTTGGTGTATCCCACGTCCATCATCAGTACGCCCGGGTTGTCGTCGATGAAGTCGTAAACCCGCTGCGAACCCATCAGGAAGGTGGAAACCATCTTGCCCTTGTCGATGTTCTTCGCTTCGCCGTTGATGACACCCTTCTCCACCAGCGGGAGAACGCCGTCGGCGAACATTTCGGTATGGATACCCAGGTTCTTATGGTTGCCGAGCTGTGCCAGAACCGCATTCGGAATAGCGCCGATACCCATCTGAAGCGTCGCACCGTCTTCGATCAGGGCCGCGCAGTGCTTGCCGATGCGGGTTTCGATCTCGTTGGGTTCGGTGAAATGCGCCTCTTCCAGCGGGGTATCGTCCTGTACGAAGAGGTCGATTTTCGACGAGTGGATCATCGCGTCGCCGAACGAACGGGGAACGTGCTTGTTCACCACCGCGATCACCGTGCGAGCCGTTTCCACGGCTGCCAGGGTCGCATCGACCGAGGTGCCGAGCGAAACGTAGCCGTGTTTGTCGGGCGTCGATACCTGGATCATCGCTACGTCGCAAGGTACCGTGCCGCTGCGATAGAGCTTCTGGGTTTCGCTCAAAAAGACGGGAATGTAGTCCGCATAACCGCTCTGCGTCACTTTGCGCACGTTCCCGCCCACGAAGAACGAGTCGAGCTGGAAGATGCCTTCGAACTGCGGATCGGCATAGGGAGCCGGCCCTTCCGTGTGCAGGTGGTGGATGTGCACATCCTTGAATTCGTGGTTGGCGCCGCGTTCGCACATGGCCTTAATCAGGCACTGGGGGGGCCGAAGCGACCGAGCTGAGGTGAATATGGTCACCCGATTTGATGACTTTCACGGCTTCGGCTGCCGTTGTGAATTTAATCTGAGTGTTCATTTCTTTTTCTTATTTTAGATAAGATTCCTTGCATTCGGTTAGTTGCGTTTTACCTCGACTTGCTCGTAACCTTCGATGACATCTCCTACGCGGATGTCGTTGAAGGATTCGATGTTCAGACCGCAGTCCTGACCCGTGAGCACCTCCTTGACATCGTCCTTGAACCGTTTGAGCGAGCCGAGCTTGCCCGTGTAGATCACGATACCGTCGCGGATCACGCGGATCGGGGTGTGGCGGGTCAGCTTGCCTTCGCGGACGACGCATCCGGCGACGGTGCCGACTTTGGAAATTCGGAAGATCTCCATGACTTCCGCCGAGCAGACGATCTCTTCCTTCATCACCGGTTCGAGCATGCCTTCGATGGCATCCTTGATGTCGTTGATCGCATCGTAGATGATCGAATAGAGGCGGATTTCGATCTCCTCCTTTTCGGCGAGCTTGCGTGCCGATGCCGACGGACGGACCTGGAAGCCGACGATGATGGCATTCGAGGCCGCCGCTAACAGAACGTCCGATTCCGAGATCTGACCGACGGCCGAGTGGATCACATTCACCTGCACGGTCTCCTTCGAGAGCTTGATCAGCGAACCCGACATAGCCTCAACCGAACCATCGACATCGCCTTTTACGATGATATTCAGCTCCTTGAACGATCCGATGGCGATGCGGCGTCCGATTTCGTCGAGCGTCACGTGCTTCTGGGTCATGATGCCCTGGATACGCTGGAGTTGCTCGCGTTTGTTGGCGATTTCACGGGCCGAGCGGTCGTCCTCCATGACGTTGAACGTGTCGCCTGCCTGGGGAGCACCGTTCAGACCGAGCACCTGTACCGGCGTCGAAGGGCCAGCTTCGGTCACTTTTTGGCCGTTTTCGTTGAACATCGCTTTCACACGGCCCGTGTGTATGCCCGAAAGCATTACGTCGCCTATGTGCAGCGTACCGTTTTGTACGAGCACCGTAGCTACGTAACCGCGGCCCTTGTCGAGTGTCGATTCGATGACGGCTCCCGAAGCGCGGCGGTTCGGATTGGCCTTCAGGTCGAGCATTTCGGCTTCGAGCAGCACTTTTTCGAGCAGTTTGTCGAGATTCAGGCCCTTTTTGGCCGAAACTTCCTGATCCTGGTATTTGCCGCCCCACGACTCCACGAGGTAGTTCATCTGCGAAAGCTGCTCCTTGATGTGGTCGGGGTTGGCTGCGGGTTTGTCGATCTTGTTGATGGCGAAAACCATCGGGACGCCTGCCGCCTGGGCGTGGTTGATCGCCTCGACGGTCTGGGGCATCACGTTGTCGTCCGCCGCTACGATGATGATCGCTACGTCGGTGATCTTGGCACCACGGGCGCGCATGGCGGTGAAAGCCTCGTGGCCGGGGGTGTCGAGGAACGTGATTTTCTGGCCGTTCAGGCTCTACACTGTAAGCACCGATGTGCTGGGTGATACCGCCTGCCTCACCTTCGATGACGTTGGTTTTGCGGATGTTGTCCAGCAGCGAAGTCTTACCGTGATCGACGTGTCCCATGACGGTTACGATCGGCGGTCGCGGCACGAGGTCTTCCTCGCTGTCCTGTTCGTCGTCGCCGATGGCTTCCTGGATGTCCGCCGATACGAATTCGGTCTTGAAGCCGAACTCTTCGGCTACGACCACGAGCGCCTCGGCGTCGAGACGTTGGTTGATCGACACCATCAGGCCCAGGTTCATGCAGGCCGTGATGACCTCGGTCGCCGAAACGTTCATCATCGTAGCCAGCTCGGCTACGGTCACGAATTCGGTGACCTTCAGGATGGAGCGTTCCTGCTCTTCGCGCTGGAATTCTTCGTTCATGCGCTCGGCTACGGCTTCGCGTTTTTCCTTGCGGTATTTCGAACCTTTGCTCTTGGCGTTTTTCGACGTCAGGCGGGCCAGTGTATCTTTCACCTGCTTCGAAACCTCCTCGTCGCTGATTTCGGGACGAACGACGGGCTTCGGAGCTTTGAGTTTGTCCTTGCGGGTCTTCTTGTTCTCTCCCGGACGGGGTTGGTTGGATTGCGGGCCTTGTCCGCGGCTGGGCTGTGCGGCGGATTTACCGTTGCTGCCCGGCTTGGGGCCGCCTGCCGGCGTACGGGTCACGTCCACTTTCTCTTTACTCAAGCGTTTGCGTTTGTGGCGGTTGCCCGGTGTGAATCCCGATACGTCCATCGTGCCGAGTACCTGCGGGCCCGTGAGGGTCTGCACGGCGGGGCGGAAGATGTTGTCGCTCTTGGGCGCCGCTTCCGGTTCGGGTTTGGCTGCGGAAGCCGTTTCGGAGGCAGGTGCCGCTTCCGTTTTGGGGGCGGCCGGTTGCGGTGCCGGCTGCGGTTTCGGAGCCGCAGCCTCCGGTACGGGCTCTGCCGCCGGTTTGCTTACCGGTTTCGGAGCCGGTTTGGGCTTGGGCGAAAGATCTATTTTGCCCAGAATTTTGGGCTGGGGCAGTTCGTCCTTGACGCTGATGACGTTGCTTTTGATAATTACCTCCTGCTCCTCTTCGCGCGTCTGTTTCTGTGCCTCTTCGAGGGTGATCGTAGCCTGCTTCTGGGAGATTCGCTCCCGGATGCTTTCCCGTTCGTTGCCGGTAATTCGGCTCCCGCCGAATTCCTTCTCCAGAACGGCATAGACGTCCGGTTCCACCAGCGTATTGGGCGAACCGTCGGTTTTTATACCCTTCTTTTGCAGGAAGTCCGTGATGGTATTCAATCCCACCTTGAACTCCTTGGCAACCTGGATAAGTCTTAATTTTCTTTCGTTACTCATATATCGGTTTTAATTTTTGTGCGATGGGACGGATTACTCCTCGAATTCCGCTTTCAGTATCTCGACGACTTTCTGTGCCTGTTCCAGCTCCAGGTCGGCACGGGCGGCGATCTCTTCGACGGGCAGTTCCAGCACGCTCTTGGCCGTGTCGCAGCCGCAGGCTTTCAGGGCGTCGATCACCCAGCCGTCGATCTCGTCGGCAAATTCGGTGAGTGCAACGTCTTCCTCCTCGATTTCGCGGTAAACATCGATATCGTAGCCGGTCAGCATCTTCGAAAGCCGGATGTTCAGGCCGCCCTTGCCGATGGCCAGCGATACCTGGTCGGGCTTGAGATAGACCGAAGCTGTCTTCTTCTCCTCGTCGATGGTGATGCTCGAAATCTTCGCGGGGTTCAGGGCACGCTGGATCATTAACTGCGGGTTGGTCGTGTAGTTTACCACGTCGATATTTTCATTGCGCAGCTCCTTGACGATCGAGTAGATGCGCGATCCCTTCATGCCGACGCAGGCACCGACCGGATCGATGCGTTCGTCGTAGGATTCGACGGCTACCTTGGCACGCTCGCCGGGGATGCGGACGATCTTCTTGAGGGTGATCAGACCGTCGAAAATTTCGGGGACCTCCTGCTCGAAGAGCCGTTCGAGGAACTGGTTGGCCGTGCGCGAAAGGATGATGCGCGGCTGGTTGTTGTTCATCTCGACGCTCTTGACGATCGCCTTGATCGTGTCGCCCTTGCGGTAATAGTCGTTGGGAATCTGCTCGGTCTTGGGCAGGATCAGCTCGTTGCCCTCGTCGTCGAGGATCAGCACCTCTTTCTTCCATACCTGATATACCTCGCCGGTGATGATCTCGCCGACCTTCTCCGAATATTTTTCGTAAAGGTTGGCCTTCTCCAGATCGAGGATGCGCGAAGCGAGATTCTGACGCAGCGACAGCACGGCCCGGCGTCCGAACGATTCAAGTTTGATCGGATCGACGTATTCGTCGCCCACTTCGTAGGTCGGATCGATGGCCTTAACCTCCGATACGGCGATTTGCATGTTCGGATTCTCCACCGCGCCGTCCTCCACGACCGTACGGTTTCGCCAGATCTCCAGGTCGCCCTTTTCCGGGTTGATGATCACGTCGAAATTCTCGTCCGTCTCGAACTGCTTCTGAAGCGCGTGGCGGAAAACGTCCTCGAGGACTCCGATCATCGTGGCCTTGTCGATGTTTTTAAGCTCCTTGAACTCTGCGAAATTGCTGATAAGATTAAGATTATCCATTGGTAGTTTATCTTGTTTATTTTTGAATTTCCACTATTTGAAATCGAGGTATTCCTTCGTGTATTTGATCTCTGAGAAAGGGTAGCGGCGCGTAACCCGCACCGTCTGTTTCCGCTTTTTACCCTCTACGGCCTGCTTCTCCTCGTAGGAGAGGGTGAGTCCCTCCTGGTCCGCCTCGTCGAGCGTCGCCAGAATCTTCACGCCGCTTTTGAGCAGTACTTCGACCGGCTTGCCGATTAGTTTGCGGTATTGGCGGAGGTGCTTGAGTTCCGAGCCGATGCCTGCCGAAGCTACCGTGAGGGAGAAATCCTCCGTGTCGCGGTCGAATTCGGCCTCGATCGCGCGGCTCAGCTCCACGCAGGTTTCGATACCTACCGAGGTGTCGCTGTCGAGCAGTTCCACTTCGTTGGCGGGCGAACAGGTGCAATCCACTACGAACAGGTCGGTGCCGACGAGTTTGGCATTGGCTATTTCGGTGATTTTCGTACAATCGATCATATTTGCTGATGTTATCAATAAAGTCGTTTTTCGGTGCGGGCGGTCCGTGCAAATCCGGACCTCTGTCCTTCCCCGGCGAAAACTTGAAGTTCGTTCAGTCGTTTTTGCGGCCGGCCCGGAGGCGTTCGGCTTTTTGACGAAAATGTAGGGAATCGTCGCTTCCCGTTCGTTTTCATCGTCTTGCGTCCTGCGTTTTCTTCGAACATTGCATCGCAAGGAGCACTATTCGCGCCCGAATCTTGTCCCTGTTGTAGCAGGAGCTGTAATCGGGTACCCGCATGGCCCGCAACTGCCGGTTTCTCCCGACGGAATGGGCATGCGAAGGCATGCGGGTCGAGAAAATCGTGCGGATGATTCGCCGGTCGGGAGCGGTGAATATATCTACGAAATAAGGGGACTTGCTCGTCCCCTTACCTCTCTATACCCGTTTACGCTACAAATATAGCGAATGTTTTCCTATTTTCAAACCTTTGTGTCGAAAATTATTCGTCTTTTTCGTTGCTCGGAGAGTAGGGCTTGATAATGCCGCGCTGCGATTCGCGGATGAACCGGATGAGTCGGTCGCGTTCGGGACTTTGCGGAATCTGTTTTTCGACTTCCTCACAGCCGTTCAGGTAGTTCAGGCCGCTTTGGAAGAGGATGCGGCAGGCGTCGTGAATTTGTGAGATCGTTTCCGGCGTGAATCCGCGGCGGCTCAGACCGACGCGATTGACGCAGGCGAAACGTACCGGATCGTTGTTGCTGACGGTGATGAAGGGGGGAATGTCCTTGCCCACCAACGCGCCGCCCTGAATCATCGTGTGCTCTCCGATGCGGGTCCACTGATGTACGGCTACGTGGCCGCCGATAACGGCCCAATCGCCGACTTCGACCTCTCCGGCGAGCGATACGCGGTTGGCCATGACGCAGTGGCTGCCTACCACGTCGTCGTGGGCGATATGCACGTAAGCCATAATCAGGTTGTGGCTGCCGACGACGGTCTTGCCCCGGGAGGCGGTGCCCCGGCTGATGGTGACGCATTCGCGGATTTCGTTGTAGTCGCCGATTTCGGCCGTCGTTTTTTCACCGACGAACTTCAGGTCCTGCGGGGTGCAGGCGATCGATGCGGCCGTATGGATCTTGCAGCCTTTGCCGATGCGGGCTCCGTCGTGGATCACGGCCCCGGGGCCGATCCAGCAGTCGTCGCCGATCACCACATCGCCGGCGATGTAGGCGAAAGGCTCCACCGTTACGTTCTTTCCGAGTTTCGCGTCGGGATGGATGTATGCCTGGTTGCTTATCATGTGCGGTTACTCTTTATTTTTTAACGATCTGGGCCATCATCGTGGCTTCGCAGGCGAGCGTTTCGCCGACGAAGGCCTTGCCTTCGACTACGGCTACGCCTCGTCGGATGGGCTCCAGCAGTTGAACTTCGAAATGAAGGGTGTCGCCCGGAACCACCTTGCGCTTGAATTTTACGCCGTCGATCTTCATGAAATAGGTCGAGTAGTGCTCCGGATCAGGAATACTGCGTAATACCAGCATACCGCAACATTGCGCCATCGCTTCGACGATCAGCACACCCGGCATGACCGGCTCTTCGGGGAAATGTCCCACGAAGAACGGCTCGTTCATCGTGACGTTCTTGATGCCGGCTACCGTCGTGTCGTCGATGTAGAAGATGCGGTCCACCAGCAGGAACGGCGGACGGTGGGGCAGCATCCGCCGTATATCGTTGATGTCATAGACGGGCGGTTTGCGGCAGTCGTATTGGAAACGGGGCTTTTCGCCTTCGCGGCGGATGGTCCGTTTTACCTGTTTCATAAACTCCGTGTTGGCGAAATGGCCGGGACGAGTGGCCCATACGCGGCCCTTGATGCGTTTGCCCAGCAAGGCGAAGTCGCCCAGCAGGTCGAGGAGCTTGTGGCGGGCCAATTCGTTGTTGAAACGGAGCTCCAGGTTGTTCAGGTAGCCGCCCGTGATGCGGATATCCTGTTTGTTGAAAATTTTCTTGAGATGTTCGAGCTGATCGTCCGGGACGGGATTCTCCACGACGACGATCGCGTTGTCCAGGTCGCCGCCCTTGATCAGGTTCATCTTCATCAGAGGTTCCAGATCGTGCAGGAAGACAAAGGTGCGGCAGGGGGCGATCTTCGCGGCGTAATCGTCTTCCGGGTCGAATGTCGCATACTGGTTGCCGATCACCTTGGAGTTGTAGTCCACGTGCAGCGATACGGAAAATTCGTCGTCGGGATAAAGGATGATGGCCACGCCTTTTTCCGGAATCGTATAGACCATTTTTTCGGTGACGTGGTAGTAGGTGCGTTCGGCTTCCTGAGGTTGCAGGCCGGTTTCGACGATCGTTTTCGCATATTCTTTGGCCGAACCGTCCATGATCGGAGTTTCACCGGCATCGACATCGATCGTGGCGTTGTCCACGCCCAGGGTCCAGAGGGCCGACATGATATGTTCGATGGTCGCAACGCGTGCGCCATCCTTTTCGATGGTCGTGCCCCGCGAGGTATCCGTGACATAGTCGCATAGGGCCGGAATTTCGGGTTTGCCTTCCAGGTCGATGCGGCGGAAAACGATGCCGCTGTTCTCCGGGGCGGGATGTACCGTCATCGTCACTTTGACGCCGGTGTGGAGGCCTGTACCTGAAAACGAGATCGGGGCTTTGAGGGTTTGTTGTTTGGCAGCCATAATCTGAATTTATTCAAATCGCAACATACATTCCCGCTGACTGCCGGGTCCCGACGTGTGTGGGGCCGACCGTCATTTTCGGAAATGTTTATCGCATTATTTGCGCGCAAATATAGGAAATATTATTCAAAAATCGTATTTTTGCCTAAATTATTGATAAACCGAAATTCCGTGGCATCACCCGACAGAACTCCTCGTCCTCCGAAATTGCAGCTTCCCTTCGAGCAGAAAAAAACCGATGCGGGAGAATGGGCTTACGACCATCGGATCGGATTGTGTGTCACGTTGATTGCCTATTTGGTGCTTGCGATCGCCTTTATGGTGGGAAAAATCGTCGTGGGGGCCAAACCTTCCGTGCAAGGCATAATCATTGATACGAAAACTTTAGCGGAGCTCGAGGCGGAGAAGATGCGTCTTGAACAGGAGGTACGGGCCCGCCAACAGGCGCAGGAAGGCGGCGATTGGCGGGATGTGCGCAACCAGTACTCCAACGAGAATGCGCTCGAGGAGCGGTCGCGTGACGACCGTGGCTCGATGTCCTCGTCGCTGAAAGAATCCGCCGAAGCGGTCGGCGAACGGATGCAGGCCAACCGGGACGCTTACGAGCAGGGATTGGCCGAGGAGCGTGCGATTCGGGAGCGTATGGGGCGCAGCGGCAAGGACGATCGGACACAGGACAGTCGGGCCAGGGGACGGGTCACGGTTTCCTTTTCGCTGACCGATCCCGTGCGGACGCGCCGTTATCTGGAGGTGCCGGCCTATCAGTGCGAGGGAGGCGGCGAAGTGGTCGTCGGTATTACGGTCAATCCCTCGGGAGAGGTCGTTGCTGCAAAAGTGGCCTCCGGAGGCGATGACTGTATGCGGGAGGCTGCGCTGGAAGCTGCACGCAACTCGCTTTTCAATATCGATGATTCGGCGCCTGCCCGACAGTCGGGAACGATTACTTACCTATTCATTCCTCAATAGGGTGCGGTGCCTGTCAGCGATTGTACGCGACAGGCATTTTTTGTAAATTTATATAAGGATTTCCTATGCATAATATCATTACGACCGAAAACATTCTGTTGATCGGAGCCTTGCTTCTTTCGTCGCGGTAATGGCCGGCAAGGCGGCCTATCGTTTCGGCGCCCCGGCCTTGCTCTTTTTTCTGGGAGTCGGTATGCTGTTCGGCATCAATTTCATTTCGTTCCATTCCGTCGAAGCGACCCAGTTCGTAGGTATGATCGCTCTTTGTATCATCCTTTTCACGGGCGGTATGGATACCAAGTTTTCGGAAATACGACCGGTGATCGGACCGGGTATCGTACTGGCGACCGCCGGAGTCGTCATGACGGCGGTGATCGTAGCGGGTTTCGTCACGCTCATTGCCCCATGGGTCGGGCTGGCCGTATCGTTTCCTGCGGCGCTGCTGCTGGCCGCGACGATGTCTTCGACGGATTCGGCTTCGGTTTTCTCCATCCTGCGAAGCAAGAAACAGGGGCTGAACGAGAACCTGCGCCCTCTGCTGGAGCTGGAGAGCGGTTCGAACGACCCGATGGCGTACGTGCTGACCATTGTGCTGATCGGCGTATTGTCCGGCGGTGCGGAGGCCGTGAGCGTACCGATGAGTATCGTGAAATTCGTGATCCAGATGCTTCTCGGCGGTTTGATGGGGTATGCTATCGGTCGGATCGGCGTATGGACCATTAACCGCATTAACCTGAGCAACTATTCGCTTTACCCGGTGCTTTTGCTTGCCTTCGTTTTCTTTACCTTCTCGTTTACCGACCTGATCGGTGGCAACGGATATCTGGCCGTCTATCTGGCCGGTTTGGTCTTGGGTAATAATCAGCTGACGCAGAAGCGGTCGCTTACGATCTTCTTCGACGGCTTCACCTGGCTGGTGCAGATCGTGATGTTCCTTACGCTGGGTCTGCTCGTCAACCTCGACGAACTCTTGCAGCCCGACGTGCTGATGCTGGGATGCCTGGTCGGGGCTTTTATGATGTTCATTGCGCGTCCTATCACGGTGTTCGCCTGTATGATGCCTTTCCGCAAGTTCACGACCAAAGCCCGTCTTTATGTTTCCTGGGTCGGTCTGCGCGGTGCCGTGCCGATTATTTTTGCGACCTATCCTTTGCTGGCCGGTACGGAGGGGGCACGGCTGCTGTTCAATGTGGTTTTTCTGGTGACGATTCTCTCGCTGCTGGTACAGGGTACGACCGTGAGCTGGATGGCGAATTTGCTCGGGCTTGGGTATGCCGAAAAGAGTCCTGCCTTCGGGGTCGATGTCCACGAAGATATTCCGTCGATATTTACCGAGGTCCTTGTCAATGAATCGATGCTTCAGGGGGGCACTACGCTCAAGGAGATCAACCTGCCGGAGCATACGTTGGTGATGATGGTCTATCGTGACGGGGACTATTTCGTCCCGCAGGGCAATACCGCGCTGAAGGTCGGCGACAAGCTCTTGGTTATTTCAGACCGGGGCGAGGAGCTGGAGTCCACCTATAAGGATATGGGAGTCGATGAAGTGCTGAAACTTTGAGATATTTCCTGTAAGGACCGGTTCTCTCTGTTATCGAAACAAAAAAGCTGTCGTTTTCGACAGCTTTTTTGTTTCGAATATATCTGTGAAGATTAGATCTCCCAAGTAGCGCCCGAGTGGAGCAGGTCGTCCACACAGTGGATCTTGCTCTGGGCTTTCACCTCTTCCACCTGCTTTTCGACAGCCTGATCGTAAACGATTTCGTCCTCGACCGAGCGGATTACACCGAGTGCGACCGGATAGTCGGGATATTTCATTGCGGCCAGCATCGAGTGCAGCGTCGTGTCTTTGGTGTGGGCGTCGTGCGTCAGGATCTTGTCCAGCGTATAGCCGTCCTGTCCGACCGTTACGACTTTCAGGCGCATATCCTCGAACACCAGACCTTTTTCGTTGTTGGCGCCGAAGAGCATCTTCTCGCCGTGGCGCAGCGTGATGGTGTGCTCCAGACGGGTAGCCTTGTCGCCAGCGAAAGCCGCATGGGTTTTGTCGTTGAAGATCACGCAGTTTTGCAGAACTTCGGTTACCGACATACCCTGGTGTTTCGCCGCTGCGATCAGGCACTCTTTGGTCAGATTCACCTCCATATCGATCGAACGGGCGAAGAACGTGCCTTTCGCACCGATCACCAGTTCGCCGGGGTTGAACGGTTTTTCGACCGTACCGTAGGGCGAGGTCTTGGTGATTTTGCCCAGCTTCGAGGTCGGCGAGTACTGACCTTTGGTCAGACCGTAGATCTCGTTGTTGAACAGGATCGCGTTGAGGTTGATGTTGCGGCGGATCGCGTGGATGAAGTGGTTGCCGCCGATGGCCAGCGAGTCGCCGTCGCCCGAGGTAACCCAAACGTTCAGACGCGGATTCGCAGTCTTCACACCCGTAGCGATGGCGTTGGCGCGTCCGTGTACGGAGTGGAAGCCGAAGGTCTTCATATAGTAGATGAAGCGCGACGAGCAGCCGATGCCCGAAATGAACGTGAAGAGGTTGTGCGGCGTATCGGTCTGGTCGGCGATTTCGGGCAGGGCCCGCTGTACGGCATTCAGAATTGCGTGGTCACCGCAGCCGGGACACCATCTTACTTCCTGGTCGCTTTTGAAGTCTGCCGGAGTATATTTGTAATCTGCCATGGCTTTATTTCAGTAAAGAGTGAAACTTGTTCATAAGCTCGGTCACCGTGAACGGCTGGCCTTCGCACTTGTTGTACTGTTCGTAGTCGAATTGCTGCAACTTACCGCGCAGGTAGTTGGCGAACTGTCCTTCGTTGAGCTCGCAAACCACGATCTTCTTGAAACGCTTGAAGATGTCGGCGACGCCGTGCGGCAGCGGGTTGATGTAGTTGAAGTGGCAGAGCGAAACTTTCTTGCCTTCGGCACGCATCTTATCGACGGCGTTCTGCAGGTGTCCGCGCGTACCGCCCCAACCTACTACGAGCAGGTCGCCTTCCGGATCTCCGTAAACCGTCTGGTGCGGGATATAGTCGGCGATTTTGGCTACTTTCGCAGCACGCAGGTTGGTCATTTCCTGGTGGTTCTGTGCATCGGTCGAGATGCTGCCTTTCAGCTTGTCTTTCTCCAGGCCGCCTACACGGTGCTCCAGACCTGCCTTGCCGGGGAATGCCCAGCTGCGTGCCAGTTTCTCGTTGCGGGCGTAGGGCATGAAGGGACCTCCGTCCTCGGTTTTGTCGATAATCGGCGGGTTGATGGTCGGGTAATCTTTCATCGAAGGAATCTTCCACGGTTCGGAGCCGTTGGCGATGAATCCGTCCGAGAGGAGTACTACCGGCGTCATGTGCTCCATGGCGATACGACCGGCCTCGAATGCGTAGTGGAAGCAGTCGCTCGGCATCGAAGCGGCGATGACCGCTACCGGGCTTTCTCCGTTACGGCCGTAGAGGGCCTGCTGAAGGTCGCTCTGCTCGGTCTTGGTCGGAAGACCCGTCGAGGGGCCGCCGCGCTGTACGTCCACGACTACCAGCGGAAGCTCGGTCATTACGGCCAGACCCAGCGCTTCGCTCTTCAGCGAAAGACCGGGACCCGAAGTGGTCGTCACGGCGAAGTTGCCGGCGAACGAAGCGCCGATGGCCGTACAGATACCCGCGATTTCGTCTTCGGCCTGTACGGTTTTCACACCGAGGTCCTTGCGTTTGGCGAGTTCCTCGAGATGACGGTAGCCGGAGTGATAGGGTACGAACCGCAGAAGAGGGGCAGACCGCTCTTCTCGGATGCGGCGCAAAGACCCCATGCCGTTGCGACGTTACCGCTGATCGACCGGTAGGTGCCTTTCTCCATCTGGCCCGAAGCCACGGTGTATGTATTGGCGAACTGATGCGTATTGGCGGCATAGTTGTAACCGGCGTCGATAGCGCGTTTGTTGGCTTCGGCTATGGCCGGATTTTTCTTCGCAAATTTTGAATCGAGGTAACGCTTTGCATGATCCTCCGGACGGTTGTAGAGGTAGAAGCAGATACCCAGTGCGAACATGTTTTTGCACTTGACCATCGCTTTGTTGTCCAGACCGGAATCCGCCAAAGCCGCCTTGGTCATCTCCGTAATGTTCGGAACGACCACGTTGAAATCTTCCAGGTTCAGCTCCCGGATCGGGTCGAGCGTTGCGAAACCCGCTTTCCGAAGGTGCTCTTCGGTAATGGAGTCCTCGTCGAGGATTACCGTTGCACCCGGCTTGAGCCATTTGCGGTTCGCCTTCAGTGCCGCAGGGTTCATTGCGATCAGTACGTCGCAGAAGTCGCCCGGGTTGAGCTGTCTTTTGGCTCCGAAGTGCACCTGGAATCCGGATACACCCGCTACGGTACCTTGCGGGGCGCGGATTTCGGCGGGATAGTCGGGGAATGTCGAGATTCCGTTGCCGAGCAAGGCTGAAGTGTCGGAAAAGAGCGTACCAGTAAGCTGCATGCCGTCACCGGAGTCGCCCGAAAAGCGGATCACGACATCTTGCAGCTCTTGTACCTTGTTTTCATTCATTGCTGTATTGTGAATTAGTAATATAATAAGGTTGCTTTATTGGGTCGTTTTCTGTGGCCGGCACGGTTTCGATCAATTCGACCCTGTCTTCCTTTGTCGAAAACATTATAATATAATACCACAAATATATAAAATATATTCCGGATAAAACTCACAAATCGTAATTAAAAAAATATTGTTTGGTTAAAACTTTGCTTTTTTTGTGCTTTTTGTAATTATAAATAGGAAGAAATCCCGGCTGCGGGTATCGCAACCGGAACATTTGGAACGCAGCACCGAAATCCGGTTTCGGGTACGGCCCGTAACGGCTCGCGCGATTTCGTGCTACCGGATCGAATTCATCCGGATACTGGCCTTGACCAGGGCGAGGGCCCGGATGCGGTCCACGGCCACCTCTTTGTCGGCGTGATGGGGGTTCTGACTGACGAGTTTCACGTACCCTTCCCGCTCGGATTTTTGGATGTATTTGACCGTGATGTACTCTTCGCCGTCGATGTCGATCGAGAGCAGGTACATGTCGCCCCAGAAGATGTCGCCGATATCCTTGAGCTGTTTGTAAAGTACGATGTCGCCGCTTTTGAGCAGCGGGTACATCGAGTCGCCCACGATATAGATGGCACCGTCGCACTTGGGCAGGTTGGGGATATGGATGAAATTGACGGGCCGCGTCTGCGCGTGATCGGCGAAGAGCGGCACCAGGCCCGCCGTCCCTTCTATGGAGTAGAGGGGGACGCTTTGCAGCGGCAGCGTGTTGTCCGTGCGGTGCATGTAGGCGGTCAGATCGGGTTCGGCATTGAACATTTCCCCTTCTCCGCCGTCGAGCCAGTCCGGATTGACATTCAATTCTTGAACCAGGATGTTCTTGTTCCGGGACGAGAGCGCCGCCTTGCCCGTTTCGATCATCGAAAGGGCGGCCTTTCCGATGCCTAATCGTTGAGCTAACTGCTCTTGTGTCAGTCCTATTGTTTTTCTCAATAGTTTTAAGCGATCCCCCGTCATATCGTATCAAAATTTTTTATGGTAAATATTTTGATTCTCTTGTATTAAATTCAAAAATTGAACTTATCTTTGTCTTGCAAAGTTAAACGATTTATTTTGTTTATGCAAAATTTTTATTGAACTAAATTCTTTTTACGATGACCTATCCAATTATTCCGGAGTTATACGGTATCAGTCGCTCGCAAGCTGTTGGATGAAATCGGGGAGAAGAGTTTCTATTCCGGCTCGTTTTCATTCGACTACTGCTCGAAAGAGTGTCGTTTCGTCGCCTCGATCGTAGTCTATCGTTCGAAGGTGTGTCTGCCCGAAGGCGACGCCGATCGAATCGACGACCTGGTTCCCGTCTGGTGGGAATTCCATACATCCGACCAAGCGGGGGAACGCCCCAACGATTTCTCCTTTTCCGAGCTTAAGGAGTACCTATTCTGATTCGACTCCGCAAGACCGCACATCCCATCCGGAGCGGCGCCTCCTGCGGTCTTTTTCCGAACACATTGTTCTTGGTTTTCGATACCCGCTGCAACGGGCGGTTCCGTTTTTCCGTTGTCGTTCGAAAAGTTGAACGCTGTTCTGCGATTGTCGGATGCGGCGATTCTGGAATCCGGCCGACCCGTGCGTATCGAAACCCTCCGCCTCCCTTCGGCAGCGCCGTGCCACCGGGCGGAGCTTAAAAACTACTGACCTATGAATATAGATGTATTGAAGGACTTGTCCCCCGCAGAACCGGCTTCTGCGGGGGATTTGCCTCCGTTCGGCCTGTTTGCCGCCGGAGTCTATCCCTTTCTGGAGTTCCGGTGGTTTCACGAGGCCTACTACCGCGTACTGGAGGCATTCGCCGCCGGGCGCGTCCGCCGGCTTATCGTCACCATGCCGCCCCAGCATGGCAAGAGCGTCGGGGCTTCGACCCTGCTGCCCGCCTACCTGTTGGGGCGCAATCCCGATCTGCGGATCGCCATCGCCTCCTATTCGGCTTCGTTGGCTTCGAAGTTCAACCGGCGCGTGCAGCGTATCATCGATTCGCCCGAATATGCGGCCTTTTTCCCGGAAACGACCATCAAGCGGGGAGCCAGGCCTCCGGAGTACCTGCGTACGGCTGATGAGGTGGAGATCATCGGTCACCGGGGCGGCCTGCTCTCTGTCGGCCGCGAGGGGGCGCTCACGGGCAACCGTGTGGACTGCTTCATTCTCGACGACCTTTACAGAAAATAATCAAAATTGTCGCAAACCAACTAATGAACGAAAAAATTTGCCTTGTTTTTAATCTGAAATTTTATGTATAAGGGAAAACGCCGCATTTTTTCGGCCCTTTCTCCTTAACCTTTATAGATACGATGCAATTCAACTCCACCGAATTATTTTACAAACTGCATCAGATAGTTTTCGCAAAATCCAGCTAACGGGAATTTCACTACCTCGTCCCGTCCGTCGGGTGTGACGTATTGGAATAGGATTGTATCGGCTTTCACGTGGTAGTCGAACAAATTCACCTTTTCGCCCGTTCCCTCGATTTGTGCCTCGTTAGCCGTCATTGTGCCGATTATCCCGTCCATTTCGTTAAGTTCGCACTTTCATCCAAATATGTATTGTCGATTCTTTGTAAGGACAATTTCGACGGGCTTTGTAATGTCTGCCATATTAGGGGCAAACATGTAGATAAATGTTTCGGGAAATATTTCGTCTTTGGGTTTTCCTACAAGCAGGACTATTCCCTCTGTTTGGCTCCATTTAACCGCCTTTTGGATTATCTGCTTATCCTCTCATGCGTCGGTCTTTCATTCTGTTTTAGGTTGTTTGTATCTGTTCATTTTAGCTAAAATTTAATTGTTATTTATCTTTATAAAGATAAGATTATTAGTAAAATAAACAAAATAAGAAAGTGACAAACTCTGCAAAAGGGTCTTATAGACTAACCTTTTCACAAAGTCTGTCACTCGGAAGGTCAGATGAAAATTCAACTATTCGTTAATTTTTCTTCTAACTTATCTGCGTATTTCAGCACGAATTTTCGGAAATCATCGAAACTTAATTCCAGATCAAATGTAATAGGTGCATTTACATCATCTCCGCTTTTATCCATAATATGGATATTCTCAATGTTTTCTACATTGCAATTCATTATATCGAACCGATAGTGGCATATTGAGTTACGGATATGATAGGCTATATTTTCTATTGAATTCTTATCAACTCCTTTTCTGTGTTCATTCGCTGTGATTTTGGTTGTATCAATTCCCCAGTTTTCATAATCAACTAATCCATCTACGGATATATTTTTGTCATGGTCTGCGCATTGTTGCGGCATAATTAAGAGGCCCACACAACAATTCATAAAGAGGGTCTTTTCAGAGTTGCAGTTGTGTTCGTATTGAACAAGAATTTGTCGCGTGCGGGAAATAAAATCAATGCGATTTTGATAGTTACTCATAAGTTCTTATTTTTATTCATCTAATCCCGTAATGCTTGCAAATTTTTTCCATCCTGTTGCTTTTTTATATGCATCAGTGCATCCTGACGGCACTTTCAGCACCGAATAAGGATTAATGTTGTAAAAAGTATAATCTTTACATGTCGGCGGTATTTCTGTACCTATTTTGAATAATCGAAGGTTGGAATTGCCATAAAAAGTGTATTCATCTATTCTTTTGACTTGTGTACATTCAGACATATCAACGGTCGTAAGATTTATTGCCCCATCAAAGGCTCCCAAATCACGAACTCCTGAGATAGATTCCAATTTTGAACCTTTCTCAAACGTAATCATTTCTAATGATGAACAACCTTTGAATGCGGCAATTTCAATCGTTTCCACACTTGCGGGAATCTCGATGAAGGTTAAGGCTTTGCAGTCTGAAAGGGCACCCGAATAATTATCTTTGTTCTGATAACCTCCTGTGATAGATTTCAATTTTGAACCTTTCTCAAACGTAATTGTTCTCAATGATGAACCCTTGAAAGCTGTTCCAAGGCTTTCTACGCTTGCAGGAATCTCAATAGTAGTTAAGGATTTGCAGTCTAAAAAGGCACCCAAAATCTTATAATTATTATCATGTCCCCCTGTGAAAGCTTTTAATTTTGAACCTTTCTCAAAAGTTATTGTTTTCAATGAAACACAACCCTTGAAATTATTAAAGGTCATCGACTCTACATTTACAGGAATCGTCACTTTCCATAGATTGGAACAACCGCTGAATGCATCATCAAGAACTGTCAAACCTGTAAAGTGTTTCAATTCATTAAAAATCTGAATTTCCGAGTTTCCTGTGAATGTTGTGCCAAGTGATGTAACCGTTGCGGCTTCGTCATAGGATAATTCAAGATCTCCATTAGTGTCCCACATTCCCACACATAGTTTCTTTACATTTTCATCTGCGAACTGAATAATATTCGGGTCTACCGATTGTCCCGTTTTGGAAATCGTGATTACCGTACCATCTGCCAATTCAAAGTAAACATTGTTCTCATCCTGCGTGATTTTGATGCTATCTGCATCCTTGCCGTCCTCTCCCGTAGCTTTGCCTAATTGCGTCCAATTCGTTCCGTTGTCATAGGAAATCCACCAATAGCCCTCTCGAATTTCGAGTTTCGGCGTAACACCATCTGCACCATCACTGCCGTCTGTCCCCTGTGCCTTGATTTTCTGTCCGTCCACAATGATAAATTCACCGTCCAGCGTCCAATAATAGATGCCATCCCCGTCTTTCTTCACACCGATAACGGGAGTGTTTCCATCGACGCCATCCGTACCATCTTTACCGTTATAAATCACAATCGGGTTACTCTTGGCGAACTTAATCGTGTAGCCTACCACCTTGCCGTTCTCGGTCAGTGGGTCTACACTCGTGATATAATCGTTGTTTTGGAGTGCTGCCACAATCGTTTGTAATGCCGAAAGGTTGGTATTCGTTTCGTTGCAAAGACGCTGTAAGGCTTCAAAAGCAGACCATGTAGGCAGTTTGATTTGCGTACCGTCAGCCAATGTAAAGATTACATAGTCGGTGCTGGTTTTATAATCCACGCCCGAAAACATGGAATCGCCACCAATGCCATCTTCACCTGTTGCTTTACCTAACTGCGTCCAATTTGCTCCGTTATCATAGGAAACAAACCAATAATCGTTTTCGATTTTGAATTGCGGGGTCGTGCCGTTGGTTCCATTTGTGCCGTCTTTACCCTCGGCTTGGATTTTTCCACCATCGACCATGATAAATTCACCGTTCAACGTCCAATAATAGACACCATCAGTATCTTTCTTTACGCTGATAGTGGGTGTTATCCCATCTTCACCGTCTTGTCCGTCTTTACCGTGGTAGATGGTAATAGGGTTACCTTTGCTGAAAGTAATTGTATAGCCGATTTCTTTGCCGTCTTTCATAAGAGGTGTAGTCCCCGTAACATAGACGTTGTTTTGTAATGCTGTTACGATAGTCTGCAACGATGAAATATTTGTGTTCATCTGCTTGCAGAGTTCCTCTAATTTTGCGACACGGTTTTCCAATCCGTGAACGCTGTTCCAAAGGTCATCATCATCGTATTTACACGATGTGAGCGCAACCACCGCAAATAATGCGGCAAAGGCCAATAGTTTTTTCATAGTAAGATTTATTTAAGTTGAACAAGTGTTTCAATCTTACTATCCGTCCCTCGATAGTGGCTTATGTGCAAAAGAAAGCGCAGGACTGAAAGCCTATTATAGTTAAGCGGGTTCTGACAAAACCTTGACAATATAATAAGCAACAGCCCCACGCCTATCCGTAAGGATATGACGCGGTAGATGTTCGCCTATTCTCTTGTCTTTTGAACTGTCAGATTCGCTTAACGAGAACAAGCTACACTTTCCGTGTATTCAATATGTTACTGCAAAAGTAGCATATTCGGCGGAAATTGCAAAACATCTTGCCCTTTCGGGTGCTGTTGCCGTATTTAATTGTGCAAAGTTCTTGAAAACAAAGTTTCTATCCAATAGCAGGGAGTATGGAATCGAAACTTTGTTAGTTGTAAGTTGGGTTAATCGTTCCCGCAAATTTCTTGTATTACGCCGTCCATGTAAATCGCCTGCCCGCTCGTCAGCCGTCCCCACCAACGACACCCTAATTTGTCAATGATGATTTCGCCCTGCTCTTTCAGTCGTTCGGCCAGCCACGGAGTAACAAGCCACCATTCCAGCACCTCGTCCCCGTTAAAGGGATAGATATATTCCTCGTCGATTTTCCCCGCTTGGATCAGCTCCTCGATAACCGTGCTTTGTCCCCATAAAACATGGATGTCCGTAATCCGTTTGGCTCTCTCTTGTGTTTCGTACATAGCGATTAAGTTTTATTCTTCGGTTATTAGTAGTAATCCAACTTCATGTAATATCAATAATCTTATGCTGTTAGATGGTTTCGGGCATGAATAGGGGGCGGTCTGTTTTATGTGGAATCCTATTATATGTAATGGATAAAAATTCGATTTTCCATCTGAAAAGGGGGAGGGGTGAAAAAGTGATAGTATCTTCATGGTCGGCCTATCAAAGCAAAACGCCCCGACTATAAAAATCGGAGCGTCTGAACGAAAGTATATTATGTGAGTAGAAAAGATTGTAAATGTAGCTTATTGGCCTTTATCGGGTCTTGGGTGCATAGCACCTTAACGAAATAAGCCAGCGACACGGATTCGGGAATCATCTTGCACCGTTCATTTAGGGCATAAGTAACCGACAGCGAATTATCAGCCGACAGATTCGGAATGTTGTATTTAGTAAGAATCCGATTCATTGCCCGTTCATTTCATTGCGGCGGATTTGTTCCCTTTGTTAGGCAGAATTGACATATTTCATTATAGACGGCGTGTGCCGTATCTTTCTGCGGCGGATTTACAAAGCAATCATCCGTTATTTCGTAGCCGTTCGGTAGGGCCTTAATCAGTCCTAATCCGTTACTCTCTTTAATAAGAGTGGAAACCGTGTTGCGGTTCATTCCGACAGCATCGGCAATCTGTCCGATATTTCAAAGGATAGTATTCGTATTATTAAGACATATAGCCTTTAATAAGAGCAGAAAGCCCGCGATTTTCGGCGGATGGTTCTTTGCAAAGAATCGGTTATCCACGAAAAAGAAATCCGTTTGGGGATTGGCTATATAATAGGAATTACGGCGTTTGCATCCGTCGATTATGCGGGTTGTAACCTGCATTGCTCCGCACTCCTCCAATCGTTGGACAGACCGTTTGACGGTACGGATATTTACTCCTGTTATTTGGGACAGCCTATCTTCCGTTATATGGCTTGTTTGTGTCTTGTAGTCCGATTTGCATTTAATCGTTGCTCAAACGTAAATGTCAGTCGGTTTGCCGTTGCCCGTCTGAAGCTGGCAAATTGATTTTGGAATCGTTGTATAATTCATCGTTAGCGACGTAATTAGTAAATAGTATCTCTTTTGTTTTTAATAATTTCCGAAAGCAGGCGGAGCCTAACGCGGCTTTGGCGGCTTTTCGGTTGTCGAATCATTTGTGTTGCGTTACATAGTACAGCATAGTCTGAAAATCGGGTTTGAGGCTCTTCAGAGCCGAGAGCCTAAATTAGGTGTTGGTTGGGTAGGTAGTGGTATAAGTGCCACTTTTGAGCACGAAGCAGGGGACAGATTTAGGCATCGCCCTTATCCCTCTTGCTGGCTTCTGTAAAGGTACAGAGGTTATTTTCAGCAAACAAATGAATCGGGGAATTCTTTATCGGGAGCCGAAATGAGGGCTTTTCAGCGAAATTCGCTAAATTTGGAAATAAAATAATTTGGATTATGAGTATTAGAACCGACGATTTAGGATTTGTCTTTTATGAAGCCGACGAACAAGAAGAAAAAGAGTTGGAATATGTATATGCGATTACCGATTCTTGGAATTATATGGGTGATGAAGTCATAGACACTTTCCCACGCAGATTTTGGGATAGGGTCTGTCAGGAGAAGATAAAAGCCCCGTTTACAAAAGAAATGTTTTTGCAGGAAACGGATATTATAGCGACAATTAAAGGCTTTGGATTGGACGTAAATAAATTTTGGTGGGCTGTGCTGTTTGTTTATGATTGGTCGATTGAAAAGTTTACCAAATGTTTTTGGGTTAAACTCCCGCCAAAATCATTAACCAAAATATTAGACTATATCGGAGATTCAAAAGATTTTGAGATTACATTCCGAGTAAAGGGTAAAAAGAGCCGCGAAGCAGACCCAAATGTAAAAGCAGCAGTTATGTATGGATTAAGGCAAAAACTCAAAGAGTGGAAAGACAAGGAGTTTTACCGCATAATAGATCATTCTACCTACACAACGACATTCACAAATTCATCCTATTATATGTGCTTTGCAGCGGATAAGTTCAAACATCTGTTCGATGCTTTGAAATTGCCGAATCGAGGTGCGGCGAATGAACACAGATGCGATAAAGAGGTATCTTATAATAAAATGTTGCTTATTTCCCGTCTGTTCTATTTTATGCGGCTGACACGAAATGTAAACTTTAAGGATAGCGATGAATCGCTGAAAGGAGTGCTGAAAACCTATGCAAACAAGCTGCCGCATACTGAATCCGCTATCTATGGATTTTAGGGAGTAGGAAATGGGCTGTTTTTTACTCCCTGCAAAGGGTCGCTGGCAATAGTACTTTTGCAGTGTCGAAAGGGATAACCCCGACGACCTGCAAACACTTGGGCAAGGGATGCAGCATAATTTAAGCCTCTCCCTAACAAGGAGTAAGAAATATTATGAAAAACTTAAATGTTTTTGAAATTTTCAAATCTTCTCAATTTGCTTTTATCAAAGGCAATCGTCCTACCGATGAAAAAGCGATTAAGGCAAAAAAGGATTCTCTTGCCGAATATGGGATGTTGTGTCCCATTACGGCGGTGAACGGTAAAGCCATCATAGCATCGGGCGGTCACCTGACCGATTTGGACGGCAACGATATTGCCGATGAACATGCAAAGGATTATTACGCTGTTTTGGACGGTCAGCACCGTCTGAAAGCCTACCTTGAATTAGGCTTGCCGCTTGAAGATTTGGTGGTCATTGAGCCGCTGAATAAAGGGGTTGCCATTGCATTGCTCATTGCCGAAATGAACATTTGCACGAAAACGTGGAAAGGTTCCGACTACATGGCAGCCCCCGCAATGGCCATTAAGGAAACATGCGGCCTTTGATTTTGCTATGGAATTGCAACGACGCAATTTCCCGCTTTCGACAATCTCGTTTTGGGCGTGTGGCAACAACAAACTCAAAGCCAAAGATTTGGTGGCAAGTCTTAAAACCCGTGAAATGCCCCAATGTCTGCAAGAGGCTGACGGGTGGTGTGCCAAGAGCCGCAAATGGTTTGAAGCGGCAAGTGAAAAATTCACGGCTAAATTCCTCGCCAAAAAGTATTTGATTACATTCATCCAAGACGGTTATAATGCTGCCGATGACGCATCCGCCTACACTTCTGAAATGGAAGAAAAATTAAAGAATCTTACCCAATGGCAGGCGGATAAAATCCAAAATGCCCGCAAAACCTCTACGCAGACACAAGAACAGATAATCCTTGATCTGTTACGGGAACATCTTTAATTGTTCGGTCGTTTAACCGAACCGAAAAGGGGACGATTGCCATTACAGCAATCGCCCTCTTTTTTCATTCCGTTATCGGGATCTCGTATTCTTCGACGGGCATGGCCTTGAAAAATTCGTCGAACGTGTAGCGCAAATTCATTGGCTGGGCTGAATAGGGATTATCCTTGTCGGTTCGTAAGGACGGAACGATAATTTGTTTCCGTTCCATGTCGCCTTTGAACGTATCGGGCAAAAGGTAGGTTCCGCCGTTTCGGTGCTTTTTAATCAGCACGTAACGTGTCATGCCGTTCTTAAAGATTATTTCCAAAATGCCACGCATGGCAGACTGGGAATGATAGACGGCTTTTTGCAATTTTTCCTTGTATAAGGCCGACTGCTCCATTTTGCTAAAATCTTTCTGCTCCACATTCCGTTTTATTTCGGCATCGTTTTCGGCTATCTGTCCGTTCAGTTCGGAAATTTCCTGCTCGGTTTGCTTGATTTGTTTGCAAAGCACGTTATAATCGGTTTCCAATTCATTGATAAGGTCATCATTATTCAGTTTCTTGATTTTGGCAATCAACGATGCCGATTGCGTTTTCAGTTCATCGACGCTATTGACTTTTCGGGTGATTGTTTCCCGAATCTGCTTGTTTATCCCCTGCAATTCATTTGCCCGCTGGGTATTGAAGCGCTTGTATTCCTCGGTGTGCAAGGTTTCCTTTACACAAGTCCAAACGGACGATAGGATATAAGCGCATTTGACGCCGTAATTTTCGCATTTCTGTTTGTCGTTATAAGCACTTGAACAACGATAGATTAGATAGCTGTTGTGGTTGGGTTTCATGTAAAGACCGCATCCACACGGGCAAAACAGCAAACCTTTCAGCGGATTATAGTATTTCGGAGCATTGCTTTGAAACAGGCTGTTTTCACGCATCTGTTTGTTGGCCTTGTCGAAATCTTCGGGCGTGATGATTTGCAGTTCGGGAATTTGGCCGTACAATTTTCCCCGTCGGTATATCTCCCCTTTGTATTTGGGATTGCGGATAATGCGGCAGATGCCCGAATAAGAGAGTTTGTAAGGGTATAATTTATTGTAAACCCTTACAGTCTGCCGTATCGTATTGCCGTCGATTAGCTGCTGAAAAAGGTATTTTACCGCTTCGGCTTCTTTGGCATCGACGACAAGCAGGTTTTTAGGCGTTTGGTTCAGTTTGTAATCGGGATTGTGAATGACTTTGTAGCCGAAAGGAACCGTACCGCCTGCAAACATATTGCTAAACTCGGCCAGTTTGGAGCGTAAACCCGTCTGCATCCGACCTGCAATCTTGTAGCGTTCGTCGGCACTTGCTTTGGCTTCTACTGACAGCGTAATGATGTCGTAAAGGGATAAAATAGTTCCAGCCTTATAAATGCGGTCTTGCTTATCCAAAAACAGAATATCGACACCTTGTTTCAAAAGTTCGTTTATCGTTGAAAGAACGGATAAAATATCATCTTCACGCGATAAACGGGAGAGTTCCGACACGATAATCATATCGGCGACCGCATCGTCCACATCTAAAAGTTCATTTAGACTTTTCCTGTCCTTTCTGGCTCCCGAAATTTTCTCTTGAATGATTTTGATTAGATGATAATTTCGGTCGCTACAATAGGCCGTAATAAGTTCAATTTGACGGGTAATGTCTTGTGCCTCCGTCGAAACACGGGCGTAACCGACTACTCTTTTCGATTTTTCCATAACGCTGTCAATCAATCTTTAGCGCAAATTTAACGTTTTTTTGTTAATCTGCGACAAAATTGATTACTATATGTACAAAGATGCGATGGAGGCCAATTCGCCCGTCGTGCGGGAGAACTGTTGGGAGTGGTACACCTCGGTCGTGAAGACCCGTATGCACAACTTCTCCGGCGAGTTGATCGTCTTCACGCGCTGGCACGAGGAGGATTTGATCGGCACGCTCTGCCGCCGGGAGCCTTTCGTCGAGTTCACCGACTGGGCGCAGCTCGATACGCTGCCGCCCGATACCTGGCTCTATTTGAACTTCGAAGCTCTCAAAACGCGTCCTCCGTCGCCGGTCGATCCCCGTGAACCGGGCGAAGCGCTCTGGGAGGAGCTTCACGGCGCGGAATTGCTGCGTGGTAAGCGGCGGCTCGATCCCGTGCGGTTCGAGTGTATGTATCAGGGGCGTCCTTCGGTGCGCGAAGGGCTGCTCTACGGGGATAATTTCCTGACTTACGAGGAGCTGCCCCGCGACATCGTGCGCCGGGCGAACTATACCGATACGGCCGATACGGGCGACGATTACCTCTGTTCGCTCTGTTATGTCGTCGATCCGGACGGGGTGATCTACGTTACCGATGCGGTTTATTCGCGCGAACCGATGGAGATGACCGAAGGACTGGTGGGAACGATGCTCCGCGAGTCGGGTACGCGTGCGGCACTGATCGAGAGTAACAACGGAGGCCGGGGATTTGCCCGCGCGGTGCAGGCTTTAGCGCCGCAGGTTCGTGTGGAGTGGTTTCACCAGTCCGCTAACAAGGAAGCCCGCATCCTCTCGAACGCAGCGACGGTGGTTCATACGGTACGTTTTCCCTGCGACTGGGCGCTGCGCTGGCCCGAATTGTATGCCCATCTGACCACTTACCGCTGGAAATTCCGTGCTAACCGCTGGCACGATGCCGCAGATGTGGTGACGGGCCTCGTCGAACGTGAAATCGCCGGGCGGGACACCCGTATTAAAAGCGTTAAATTTATGTAGGCGATAGATCGCGGTTCGTGTGTATTCGCGATTGAGGCTTGCGGTTGCGACTATTGCCGGCAGATACTGGAGTTGAAGGATTTCCTGGTGAAGCAGTCGCAATGGGTGATCGGCGGCGACGGTTGGGCTTACGACATCGGTTTCGGCGGTTTGGATCACGTGCTGGCTTCGGGGCTGGATGTGAATGTTCTGGTGCTCGATACGGAGGTTTATTCCAACACGGGCGGTCAGTCGTCCAAAGGCGACTCCGGTGGGTGCCGTCGCCAAATTCGCGTCGGCAGGTAAGCGCATCCGCAAGAAAGGATCTGGGTGCGATTGCGATGACGTATGGCTACGTGTATGTGGCTCAAGTGTCGATCGAAAGCTTCGCAGGCCCAACTTTTTACTGTCCTCAAAGAGGCGGAAGCCTATCCCGGTCCGTCGCTCGTAATCGCTTATGCGCCGTGTATCAATCACGGTATCAAGGGCGGTATGACCCGGACACAGACGGTCGGCAAGCAGGCAGTAGAGTGCGGTTACTGGCATCTGTGGCATTATAATCCGCAGTTGGAGGAGCAGGGCAAGAATCCGTTCGTACTCGATTCGAAAGAAACCCGACTGGGCGAAGTTCCGCCATTTCCTGCTCAAGGAGGTCCGTTATACGTCGCTCAAGGCCGTTTCTCCGGAGGATGCCGAAGCGCTTTTCCAGGCAGCCGAACAGAATGCCCGGTGGCGGTATGAAGGGTATGTTCGTCGGAGCAAGATCGAATACTAAACGAATAATATTCCGTAGTATAAAGGGCAGCCTCGATCGAGGCTGCCCTTTATCGTGCTTGTTGCACCGGTTCTAATCTTCCTCTTCGAGTTGGAAGATCGCTTCGACCGGTTGCCGGAAGGTACGTGCGATCTTGAGTGCGAGCAGGGTCGAGGGGATGAACTTGCTGCTTTCGATGGCATTGATCGTTTGGCGGCTGACGCCGACCTGTTCGGCCAATTGTTGCTGGGTGAGGCGGACGACGGCCCGTTGGACACGGATGTTATTCTTCATGGTGCAGGTTGCGGTTCAGTCTGTAAAGATTGAAGTGATAGACGAGCAGGAAGATGACCAGCGGAGTGGCCATGCCGCAGGCCATTACCGTAAGGTAGTTGATGTTGTAGATCGACAGAGACACGACGATCAGGAGCAGGTAGTTGATCCACATGGCAGCCATCAGAGCGTTGAGCCGGATGTGCTGAATCATTTCGTCTTCGATTTTTTCGCGCGAGAAGCCGATGAAAAGGGCGCCGACGACCGTGCCGATGATGGCGATGTTGTTCATTACCGTTTCGCGGAAAAGCCAGCGGTCGAAATTTTCGCCGAAGAAGCAGATCGAGCAGCCGAGCAGAAATGCGGGAACGAAGATCGCCCAGCCGATTTTCTTAAAACCGTTGGGCAGTAAAAGAGTTGTTTTCATAGTCGTCCTAATTTTTAGGTGATTATTATTGACAAGACAAATGTAAAGTATATTTTACAATAATGCAAGTATAGTTTACATTTATTCTCTTTTATGAAATGGGGGATGATGTTGGAGGATGTGCGAACGACAACTGACAGAGGAGGTATAGTTAGTGCTTGCTATTAGTCGAAAGCTCATTGCAGAATAGTTTAAAAAACAATTCAAACCATTGAGCCAGACCGTATATCGACTAATTCTGCTGTAAAGGGAAGGGGGAGAGTTGCTAATTTTACCCGCAAAGCAAAAAATTTTCTTTGGATAAGCGATTCTTGCAGATATTTATTATTTTTACACTTGGATCGGGTGTATCATCCCTTTCCAAGACATATTAGAAATAAAGAAGCGTTATGCTTATCTCAAAGTCGGGAACGTAGGAAATTCAAGACTATTCAGAGAGAAAGGCGTAATGGTTCTCACGCATATAGCGTGGGCTGCTATTACCATATCTCTGAATAAAGGTTATTCCTACGACCTCCGACTTAGAACGTGGCATTGCAGTTCCACGCTTTCTTTTTTGTAAATCGGCTAATCGGCGCCTGTCAGCAAGAAATTCGATTGTATGATAGAAGATCGCTGGAAGTGTCAAAATTGCGGAAATTCCGTGCTAACCGCTGGCACGATGCCGCAGATGTGGTGACGGGCCTCGTCGAACGTGAAATCGCCGGGCGGGACACCCGTATTAAAAGCGTTAAATTTATGTAGGCGATAGATTGCGGATCGTGTGTATTCGCGATTGAGGTTTGTGTGGTGCGGGAGAGAGAACCCGTTGGTGTGTCGTGGACGTGTTGATCGGTTCTGGTCTGAAATCTCTTTCGGTCCCGGTAGGGAAGGTGTTTTGGGAAGTTGAAAAACATACGAATTGTGCCGGCGACCGTCGGCCCGTCATTACCTTTGTCATATAACGCTTTGGATTAAAAGTCTTTGTAAAAATCGATTTTCATATAAAGGATAAGGAGGAGCAGGGCATAGAGCAGCGACCACCGATGATGATCAAGCATGTTTGCTACGGATGTATTTTGTGGTTATTGTATGCTATGACGAAGTACATCGTTGATAAAGAGATTAGTAGGGCGATATTATGGGGCTTGGGGCGTGATTGTCGCTGTAAAGAAAATGAGGCGATGACGAACTAAATCCTGATAAATCCTGGGGGATACACTAAATCGTATAATCAATCACCATGGCAAATATTGCCGAATAGGCGCTCTTTGAATAATTTTTTATATATTTATGTCGAATTGTTTTATTGGACGAACTGTTTTTAGGGGGATTTAATGATTTTCAGCTTTTATGAGAAGATTTTTATTTTGGTCTTTGTGTTTTTGCCTGCTGTTTCCTGTAGGGTTATCTTCTTGCGATGGCAGCGATTCGGCGGCGGTGATTTTTGGGGGAACGACCGGGGAGCTTACATGGACTTTGACGGAGGATGGTGTCCTGACGATTACCGGGGAAGGACCTATGCCCGATTATAGAGATGGAGGTACTTCGGAAACTCCGCCTTGGTATCCGCATGTGAACAGGATTTCCTCCTTGACGATTGGCGAAGGTGTGACCCGCATCGGAGATTATGCATTTATGTTATGCAGCTTTGTGACGGAAGTTGTTATTCCGGAAAGTGTGACAAGTATGGGAGATTGGGCTTTCTGGCATTGTCAGAGTTTGAAGCGTATCACCTTCCCTGACCGTATGGTGAGGTTCGGTGAATGGGCATTCTACGAGAATGAAAGTCTTCAGAGCGTCTGTATTCCCGAGGGGGTAACGACTATTCCGAGCAGCGCTTTTGCTCGATGTCATAATCTAACGTGTGTTATCATGCCGGGGAGTTTGCAAACTATTTGTGGCGGGGCTTTTTCGCAGTGTCATAAATTGACGGATGTAACTATTCCCGATGGCGTGACGGTGATTGAAACAGGAGCTTTTCCAAGTTATCTTGATATGGCTGTCGTTACCTGTCTGGCCGTTATTCCGCCGGAGCTAGGGAAAGATAATTTCGGCTTTCCTGCTAAATTCTTTATGTACCTGCCGGCAGTGTGGAGGTGTACAGGAAAAATGCTGTCTGGAGAGAGGCTTTTGAAACGATTGCGGCACTACCCTGATATTCCTGCCTGTGGGCGGGCGGTGCCGAGAACGAAATATCCCCGTACCCTGCAAAAGGGTACGGGGATATTTCGTTCTCGGAGTCGGCTGTTTCTCGAAGGATTATTTTTCCTGTGGGTCTTGCACTATTTCTTTGGCCCGTCGGAGCGCCGCATTGATATTCGGGCAGATGTTTTCCTCGCCCAGCAGGGAGTAGAATCCCGCTTTGTGCAGGACTTCGTGTACTTTGGGATTGACGCCCGAAAGGATGATGCGGGTATTTTCCTGTTGCGATATGCGGCAGAGGTTCGTGAGGTTATGGATGCCCGTCGAGTCGATGAAGGGGACCTTTCGCATACGGATGATCCGTACCTGTGCGTGGTCGCCGAGCTGCACCATCTGTTCCTCGAATTTGTTGGCGATGCCGAAGAAATAGGGACCGTCGATTTCATATACTTCGACGCCTCGGGGATGATGAGGTGCTCTTCGTGCGACTCGAGGTCCGACTCCTTACCGGGGTCTATTTCGTTGCGGATGACCGAGATGTCGGTAGTTTCCATCACGCGCCGCATGAAGAGCAGGCAGGCGAGTACCAGTCCGACTTCGATGGCCACCGTCAGGTCGATGATGACCGTCAGCAGGAAGGTGACCAATAGCACCGCGACATCCGAGCGGGGATTCTTCATCAGAGCCCGGAACGTGCGCCATTCGCTCATGTTGTACGATACCACTACCAGCACGCCTGCCAAGCAGGCCATCGGGATATATTGCGCCAGCGGCATCAGGAACAGGAAGATCAGCAGCAGTACGACGGCATGGATGACGCCTGCGACCGGCGTGCGGCCGCCGTTGTTGATATTGGTCATCGTGCGGGCGATGGCTCCGGTGGCGGGAATGCCGCCGAACAGAGGCGTCACCACGTTGGCGATGCCTTGGGCCATGAGCTCCTGGTTGGAGTTGTGCTTGTCCCCCGTCACGCCGTCGGCGACCGTTGCCGACAGCAGCGATTCGATGGCGCCCAGTACGGCGATGGTGATGGCTGCGGGCAGCAGTCCTTTCATCCCTTCCCATGAGAGGGCGGGGATGACCGCGTCGGGCAGTTGGGAGTTGATCGTGAATCGGTCGCCGATAGTTTCGACGGAGTCGATTCCGGCGTAGCGTTTCAGCAGATAGACGGCCAGCGTCATAACGACGATAGCGATCAGCGAACCGGGTATCTTTTTCGAGAAGCGGGGCGTGAGGGCGATGATGGCGACGCTGATAACGCCTACGGCCGTTGCCCAGAGGTCGATCGTCCCGAAATTCTGGAAGTAGACTATCCACTTCCCGGCGAAGTCGCCCGGCATTTCGGGGGTCGTGAGGCCGAACAGATCCTTGATCTGCGTGGTGAAGATCGTCACGGCGATACCGCTGGTGAAACCGACGACGATCGGGTAGGGAATGAATTTGATGATCGTCCCCAGGCGGAAGAGTCCCAGCAGGATCAGGAATACGCCCGCCATGATCGTGGCGACGGTCAGTCCCTCGATGCCGTACTGTTGGATGATGCCATAGACGATCACGATGAATGCACCTGTGGGGCCGCCGATCTGTACGCGACTGCCGCCGAGCGCCGATGTGAGGAAGCCGGCGATGATGGCCGTGATGATGCCTTTTTCCGGTGAAACGCCCGATGCGATGCCGAAGGCGATCGCCAGCGGCAGGGCCACGATGCCGACGATGATGCCGGCCATGAGGTCGGCGGTGAATTTCTCCCGGGAGTAGTGCTTCAGGGATGTGAGAAGTGCGGGTCTGAATTCGATCATCTCCGAATTTTTATTTTAAGGTTAATTTTAAGGTTGAAAAATGGTGGCGCAAAGGTAGTGAAAATGAGGGGAGGATAAAACAAACGGCTTCGTTTTTTATACCGCATGTATTCTGTTCATTGCGGAAATAAAAGACTATTATTCATATTTTCATCGTGTTACGTCTTTTTAGATTGGATTGGGAGCAGATCGATTCGTGTGTCTGCGCCGTATAAAAAGCCGGGGCGGACGGTTTCCGTTTAAGAGTCTGTTTTGAATTTTATAAATGAGTTAGACATTGGCTGAGAGAAAATGTTTCGGCTTTTTTGAACCTCTTTTCGGCATCTTCTTTCAGCAGGTGCTGAAAATAGTCCACTATTTACGCAACTTTCCCAAAAAGAATCTACTCGAAAACAGGCTCTCAAATAATCTCGACGTAAAATTCTAGCAGGTTCTAAAAATCGAGATAGAGGAAAATGAACACCTTCCGGCATGCAATGCCGGAAGGTGTCATACGGATTTTGTACTTTTATCGAACGTTATTTTTTCAGTTTCGCCAACTGTTCTTTCAGGCTGAAACGGTCGAATTCGTCGATAAGGTTCGTCATCAGCTCTTTCACGCTCTCGATCTTTTCGGCTCGCCAGGCATTGACGCCGGCGAAAGCGTATCCTGCCGACAGGTTGCCTTTGAAGGCGTTGTAGAGAGCCATGATGATGCAGTAGGGGCTGTGGGTTACGTCGCAGGTCTTGATACAGTTGAACGGACAGCTTTTGGGCTGTTTCAACCCTTGTTTCACCCGTTCCAGGAAAGAGTTGTGGATGGCCCGCCCCGGCATACCCACCGGACTTTGGATGATCTCTATGTCCTGTTGAGAGGCTTCGATGTAACTCCGCTTGAACTCCGTCGAGGCGTCGCACTCCTCCGTGGTGACGAAGCGCGTGCCCATCTGGACACCGTCGGCGCCCAACTCCATGATGCGATAAATGTCTTCGCCCGTGTAGATGCCGCCTGCTGCGATGACCGGGATGTGCGTGTCGTGCGCCGTGCCGAAACGACGGACTTCCGAAACGATTTCGGGCAGCAGCCGCTCCAGCGAGAAGTGTTCGTCGGTGATCTGTTCCGGCTTGTAGCCCAGGTGTCCGCCGGCCTTGGGTCCCTCGACCACGATCGCGTCGGGAACGTATTTGTAGTTGGCGAGCCATTTCTCGCAGATGAGCTTGGCGGCTCGGGCCGACGAAACGATCGGAGCCAACTTCGTCTTGCTGCCTTTGGTCAGGAACGACGGCAGGTTGAGGGGCATACCGGCCCCCGAGAAGATGATGTCGGCCTTCTCTGCGATGGCCGTTCTGACCATGTCTGCGAAGTTGGACATGGCCACCATGACATTGACGCCGATGATGCCTTTGGTCTTTTCACTGGCTTTGCGCAGCTCTTCGCGCAGGCCCCAGATGCTTGCCGTATTGTAGTCTTTGGAGTGTTCCCGGTAGATGACGCCCAGTCCGGCCGAGGAGATCACTCCCACACCGCCTTGATTGGCTACGGCCGATGCGAGTCCCGAGAGGGAGATGCCTACGCCCATACCGCCCTGAATGATGGGAAGACGGGCCAGCAGATCGCCGATTTTCAATGTTTTCATAGTTAAAGTTGCTTTGAATTTATATTTTCTCCTTTCTCTCCGTACGTCGTGCCCGCCGATCGTGCCGTATCGTTTGTCGATTCGGTTTTTCGTAAGTTTCTCCTTGAGCGGATGTTTCGATCGGTTTCAGGTTTTCCCGAAAGGCGGCTCTGTGCGGGGAGAGTGGAGCTTTTTGTAAGTTTTGGATCCCGGGTGCCCGTAAAAATATTGTATGTAGGGTCGGGACAGTTTGTATTTCTGTTATTGTTCCGCTGTCGGTGCGACGGTCAGTTCGAGCTCCTCGAGCCGTGCCACGGGGGCGATGTCCAGGGTTGCGATATTGCCGTTCATGTAGCGGTAGTATCCTGCCAGGGCGATCATCGCGGCGTTGTCGGTCGTGAATTTGAATTCGGGCAGGAAGGTGCGCCATCCCCGTTTCCTTCCCTCCTCCGTGATGCCGTTGCGGAGCCCTGAATTGGCCGATACGCCGCCTGCGATGGCGATGTCGCGGATCCCGTACTCCTTGGAGGCTTTTACGAGCTTGTCGAGCAGAATTTCCACGATGGTCGTCTGCAGCGAGGCGCAGAGGTCGGCTTTGTTTTTCTCGATGAAATTCGGATCTTCGGCCATTTCGTCCCGCAACGTATAGAGGAACGAGGTTTTGAGTCCCGAGAACGAGTAGTCGAAACCTTCGATGCGGGGTTTGGCGAAGCGGAACGCGTGCGGATCGCCCTCCTTGGCCAGTTTGTCGATCACCGGCCCGCCCGGATAGGGCAGCCCCATGACTTTGGCGCACTTGTCGAACGCTTCGCCCGCCGCGTCGTCGATCGTCGTGCCGACGATCTGCATGTCGAGCGGACCGTCCACTTTTACGATCTGGGTATGTCCTCCGCTGACCAGCAGGCAGAGGAACGGAAAGTCGGGGTGCGGAAGCTGTCGGTCGGGCAGGTCCAGAAAGTGGGAGAGGATGTGCCCCTGCAGATGATTGACCTCCACCAGCGGAATGTCGTGGGAGATCGAGAGTCCTTTGGCGAACGATACGCCCACCAGAAGCGATCCCAGCAGACCGGGGCCGCGCGTGAAAGCGATCGCGTCGATCTTGTCGATCGTCACGCCGGCCTCTTTCAGGGCCGTATCGACTACCGGGACGATATTTTGCTGGTGGGCCCGGGATGCTAGTTCCGGGATCACGCCGCCGTATTTTTGGTGCACGGCCTGCGAGGCGATTACGTTCGAGAGGAGTGTCCGGTCGCGGATGACTGCGGCTGAAGTGTCGTCGCAGGAGGATTCTATGCCTAAAATGGTAATGTCCATGTGATTTTTGTGTGGCAAAAAACTTTACAAAGATAGTGAAAGCCGAGAGAAAATGGGAACGAGTTCCCATTTTTTCCTAGGCGCATCCTATCCAAGACTATGTCAAAGATACGAATAAGCCGAGCGCAAAAGCAAATTTATTTGTGTTTTTCCGAGGCGGAATTATCCGAATAAAAATCAAAGATACGGAATAAAATCCGAAATGATTCGCCGATGTCCGTATTTATTTCGGGCGGCAGCCGATACCGGGTCTCTGTCCGGGCTTCGGAAAAACTCCGAAATGCGATTGGCAACAGGTTTGCGGTTCTGTATTGTACCGGGCGCGGATTTTTACCGGTCGTTGCGGGAGGGCTTCGCGACAAGTTCTTCGAACGGTGACTTTTGACGATAAATATCCGGTCTGCCGGATGTTAAATCCCGAAATTTGCTTAAATTTGCAATTTATTAAAAACGGTTTTGTCGGATAATGCGCAGGATAGTGAACATACTGGCCAAGATGGTGTCGGCGATCGTGCTGGCGCTGATCTTTCTGCCTCTGTTGGTCGCCCTGTTGTTCGAGATTCCTGCCGTTCAGAATTTCGTCGCTCGGGAGGCGACGGAAATAATCTCCCGCAAGCTCGGCACCCGCATCAGTATCGACCGGGTGGATATCGGCTTGTTTTACCGCGTTTCGCTCGACGGATTCTATGTCGAGGATTTCCAACGGGATACGTTGCTTATGCCGGCCGTCTGGATGCCCGGATCAAGAGCCTCGGCCTGTTCGGGGGAGGGCTCGTTTTCAGCCGGGCCGAATTGTCGGACGCCCGTTTTTGCCTGCGCGAAACTCCCGACGGGGAGATGAACATCAAGCAGGTGGTCGATAAACTCTCCAAAAAGGACAAGGCCCGGGCGGAGGGAAAATTCAGGCTGGAGATCGAGCGTCTGGAAACGGATGGGCTGGATTTCTGCATGGAACGGCTGGAGCACCGCAATCCGTCGTACGGAGTGGATTTTGCCGATATGCACCTGATCGACATCCGGGCCGAACTGAAGAATTTCACCATCGACGGTCCGGTGATCCATACCGACATCGGGCGTTTGGCGATGCGCGAGCGCAGCGGATTTGTCGTCGAAGACCTGGCGGGCTGCCTTTGCATCGCCAACGGCTGTATCGATATCCGGGAGGGACACATTCGGACGGCGAAGTCGAATATCGAGTTGCCTTCGCTTTCATTGATTGGATTGGACTGGGCCCTTTACAAAAATTTCGTCGAGGAGGTGGACATCACGGCGCAGGTCGTCAATACGACGCTGTCGTCCGACGACATCGCCTATTTCTCGCCCAAAATGAAGGATTGGCACCTGACGCTGACCGACGTGAACGCTGATGTGAGCGGCCCTGTGGCCGATATGTCGGGATCGCTGCGCTCGGTCCGCACGGGAGCCGACACGAAACTGTCGGTCGATTTTGCGGCGCAGGGACTGCCCGATGTCGGAAAGGGGCATTTTAAGGCCGACATTTCCGAACTGACGACTTCGGCGGCGGATGTCGATCGGCTGGCGGCTGCCCTCACAGGCAAGAATTTGCCCGACGAGGTGCTGCGTATTGCAAAAAATGCGGGCAAAATCGGTCTTACCGGCAAATTCGACGGAACGCTCACGGCCTTTGCTGCGGATGCTGCGCTGGCGACCGAGATCGGCGGTGCGACCTGCCTGTTGCAGGTGAGCTCGCTGCGCGACGGCTGTCGCGGTGTGCTGGGCGACGTGAAAACGTCCAGTCTGCAACTGGGCGAGTTGCTGGAAAACGATCTGCTCGGTCCCCTCTCTCTGAATGTGCATGTAAACGGCGAACTCAGCTCGGAACACTCCGACGCCGAAGTGTCGGGCGAGATCCTGCGATTGGGGATCAACGGATACGATTACGATTCGCTCCGTATGAAGGGGCACCTGGTGAACCGGGAGTTCAACGGACTGATCGAAGCCCGGGACAGGAATCTGCGGTTCGATTTCAGAGGGCTGCTCGACCTGAACGATGAGCAGAGGCCCCGCTACGATTTTGCGCTGGACCTTGAGGAGGCGAACCTGGCGGCTCTGGGGGTGAATCGCCGCGATTCGGTGTCGGTGCTTGCCGCCCGGATCGCTGCGCGTGCCGTCGGCCGTACGCTCGACGACCTGAACGGAATAATCTTCGTCCGTGATGTATCCTATCGTTATAACGACCGTGAGCTCGCGGCCGACAGCGTTGTGATCGTGGGTCGGAACAGCTTGTCGGACAAGTTTATTCGTCTGCGTTCCGATTTTGTCGATGCCGACTACGAGGGGAAGACCTCCTACAAGGAGGTGTTCGCCTACCTGCAACAGCGTTTCCGAGATTATGTCCCGACGCTTGACGGCGGTCCCGGCTGGCAGGCGCAGCATCCCGATACGGTAGAGTTGGCCGACGGATATTCCCAACTTACGGTCAATGTCCGGAAGATCAATCCGCTGGTCAATGCCGTTTCTCCCGGGTTACAGATCGCGGACGGATCGCAGTTGCTGCTGCGGATCAACCCGGCGAACGACAAACTTTCGTTCGAAGCGGCCTCGGATTACATCGAGCGGGGCCGGATGCTGGTGACACGTCTGAATCTGGATGCCCATAACCGGGGCGACTCGCTCGTTTTCGCGGCTTCGACCGAGGATCTTTATCTGAACAGTTTTCACATGAGCCGTGTCGGAATGAGCGGAGGGGCCAAGGATAACAAGCTGGAGCTGATTACCGATTTCGCGGATACTATCGGCGATGTTTCCGGACGGATCGGATTTCGTTCGGAATTTGCCCGGGGACGAGGTCCTGCGGGCCGGCAGATCGATCTGCGGCTGACGCCGTCGTACATCAGCCGGGGAGAGAAGACTTGGAATATCTATACGGACGGTATTACGGCAGATACTTCCCGGATACGAATCGACCGTTTTCGAATGGTCAATGCCGGGCAGCAACTGCTGCTCGACGGCGTCGTATCGCGTCGTTTGCAGGATTCGGTGCAATTGACGCTGCATAATTTCGAGCTGGCGCCCTTCTCGCAGTTCACCTCGTCGATGGGCTACCGTGTGGACGGTCGTACCAACGGTTCGGCGACGATGAAAGCGGTGCTCGGGGCCGGCGAGGTGCAGGCCGATATCGTTGTGGACAGCATTTCGATCAACGATCTCGCCGTTCCGTCGATCTGGCTGCGGTCCCGATGGGATTTCATACAGAACCGCGCGGGTATTCTGGTGCAGCAGCGGGAAAATCTCGATACTCTCGTTCGTGGTTTTTACGCCCCTTCGCAAAAGCGTTATTACGCCCGGGCTACCCTCGACGCAGTCGAACTTTCGGCGCTCGATCCCCTGCTGAAGGGGGTGGTCGAGCGGACCGGCGGCAATGCCGATGTAGATATCGCCCTGCGCGGTAGCGGTAAGGAGGCGAACCTTTCTGGGCAGATCGCCGTGCGCGATTTCACCACGACGGTGGATTTTACGCAGGTGACCTACACGATGCCCCGGGCCGTGATCGAGGTTAAAAACAATCATTTGATTGCCGAAGGCGTGCCGCTGTACGATCCGGAGAAGAACGAGGGCCTTTTCTCGATCGACCTCAATCTGGAACATTTGTCCAATATCTTCTATTCGGTGAAAGTACTGCCGAAAGAGTTGATGGTGCTCAATACCACTTCGAAGGATAACGACCTGTTCTACGGCCGGATTTTCGCTTCGGGTTCGGCGACGATCGCGGGCAGCAAGGGCGGTGTGAAAATGGACATCGTGGCTACCACCGAAGGCGATTCCGAATTTTATATGCCTCTGTCAGGACAGTCGAATGCGAAAACGGCCGATTTCGTTACGTTCGTCACCCCTGAACAGATCGATACGACCGACTATCTGGTGCGCAAGAAGCTGCTCTTCCAGCAGCAGGGGCGTAAAAAGGAAGCCGCAGGCAGCACGATGGATATTACGATGGCTCTCAATGTGCAGGACAATACCGCTTTCCAACTGGTGATCGACCCGACGGTCGGCAGTGCCCTGAAAGGTCGTGGCAACGGTATGCTCAACCTGCATATCAATCCGGGTAACGGTATCTTCAATATGTACGGCGACTATACGCTCATCGAAGGCAGTTTTCTTTTTTCATTGCAGAATATCATTACTAAAAAATTCATCATCGAGAGCGGTTCGATGATTCAGTGGACGGGCGAGCCTGTCGATGCGCGGCTCGACATCAATGCCGTCTATAAGCTCAAAACGTCGTTGCAGCCTCTGTTGAACACTGTAACCGCCTCTTCGGACGACGACCAGAGCGGTTCCCGGATTTCGGACCGTTCGGTGCCGGTCGATTGTAAGATCCATATCGGCGGTCGTTTGAGCAACCCGCAGTTGGATTTCAGCGTGGTCGTGCCCGTTACAGATATAGAAACGCAGGCTGCGGTGGCCAGCGTGCTCAATACGCAGGAAGCCCAGGCGCAGCAGTTCATTTCGCTGGTCGCACTGGGTACTTTCAGCAATTCCGGCAGTGCCAATATCGGTGCTTCGTCCGGTGTGGCAACGGGTCTGGAGATGCTTACCAACCAGCTTACCAACTGGTTTTCGACAGATGATTACCGGATCATCCTGAACTACCGGGCAGGCTCCGAAATGACCGGTGACGAGGTGGATTTCGGCTTCTCCACCAATTTGATCAACAACCGTCTGCTGGTCGAGGTCGAAGGCAACTACATCATCGACAACAAACAGGCCGTAAGCAACAATGTTTCCAACTTCATGGGCGAAGCGCATGTGACGTGGCTGATCGACAAGTCGGGCAACCTGCGTCTGAAGGCGTTCACGCAGACCATCGATCGTTTCGACGAGAACCAGGGCCTGCAGGAAACCGGTATCGGGATCTCCTATAAGGAGGATTTCAATAATTTCAAGGATCTGAAACAGCGTATTCGGGACCGCTTCACCAACAAGAAACGTCAGAAAAAGCGTCAGGCCCGCCGCGAGGAGCAGGCCCGGCGTGCGGCGGAAGAGGCCCAACGGCAGGAATTGCTTCTGCCGGAAGATCCGCCGGAGCCTGAATACGACTTGGAGCGGGATTGATACGGAAAAAGTAAAACTCGAATAAAATAAATTTAATTCACTCAAAAAGATTATGATTAGTTTGTTGCAGACCGCAGATGCGGTCGTTGTCGCGGAGCAGACCCGCATGGGACTTTGGCAGTTGTTTATGAGCGGCGGATGGCTGATGTGGGTTTTGTTGATTCTGGGAGGACTCACGATCTTTATCTTCGTGGAGCGCTTCATGGCGATCCGCAAGGCTTCGGAGTTCGATATGAATTTCATGAACCGCATCCGTGATTATATTTTGGACGGCAAGGTCGCTGCTGCGGTCGATCTTTGCCGCAAGACCAATACGCCGATCGCCCGTATGATCGAAAAGGGTATCGGCCGGATCGGTCGTCCGATGAGCGACGTGCAGTCGGCCATCGAGAACGTGGCGAACCTCGAAGTGTCGAGCTCGAAACCAACCTGCCGATCCTGGCGACCATCGCCGGCGGCGCCCCGATGATCGGTTTTCTCGGTACGGTGGTCGGCATGGTGCAGACTTTTATGGATATGGCCGCTGCGGGCGGTACGGTCGATATGTCGCTCCTTTCGAGCGGTATGTACGTGGCGATGATCACGACGGTCGGCGGTCTGCTGGTCGGTATTCCGGCCTACTTCGGTTATAACTACCTGGTGGCTCGCATCGAGAAGCTCGTTTTCCGGATGGAGGCCAACTCGATCGCCTTTATGGATATTCTGAATCAACCCGTTCAAAAGTAATCTGTTATGGCAATCAAACGCGGATCCAAGGTCGATAAGTCGTTTTCGTCGGCTTCGATGACCGACCTGATCTTCCTGTTGCTGCTGTTCATGCTGATCGCTACGACGCTCATCAACCCCAATGCCATCAAGCTGATTCTGCCGAAAAGTTCGAATCAGTTGAAGGACAAGGCAATGACGACGATTTCGATCCAGGATACGGGACATGGATACAGGTATTATGTCGAGACGGAAAACGTCGGCTCGCGCGAGGGCGTGGAGAAAGCCCTCAAGTCCCGGCTGGCGGGACAGGAGAACCCTACCGTTTCGCTGCATTGCGACAAGTCGGTGGCTTTCGACGAAGTGGTGGCCATGATGCGCATGGCCAAGGCCAACAATTTTACGCTCATCGCGGCTACCTCGCCCGAATAGAGTGAAACCCGGGGAATGCCGCCCTGCGGTGTTTTCCTTGTGAGAATTGACCGATGTATTATTACGATCCGAATAACGATAAATCGAACGCGCGTCGTTGGGCAAGCCTCGCAGCTTTGCTTTATGCGCTGTCGATCGCGGCGGCTTTCCTGTTCGTGTCGTTCGATATGGGGCGGGACGAGCTGCTTCCCGGCGAAGGGTTGCTGATCGATTTCGGGACGACCGAAACCGGTCTGGGCGACCGGGACCTGTCGGCTACCGATGTGCAGGCACCGCCGCAGCAGGCGGCGGCCGAAGCGTCGCGGCAGCAGGTCGAATACGTGACCAGCGAGCGGGAGGAGATCGCCGTGCAGACACCGCAGCCGGAGAAGAAACCCCGCGAGCGGGAGACTCCGGGACAAACTCCGCAGCGCAGCGACGCGCAGCAGCCTGCCGAACAACCCCGCACGGTAAACCGTCGGGCGCTCTTCCCGGGCCGCACGGCGGGGAGCACTTCTACGTCGGAGGGGCCTGCTGCGGGCGAGGGTAACGCCGGGGACCTTTCGGGGGCGCCGGAAGGCAGTCACGACGGCACGGGCCAGAGCGATTCGGGCATTGCCTACGACCTTTCGGGGCGCTCGGTGGTGGGAAAGCTGCCCAAGCCTTCCTATCCGGGCAATGAGTCCGGCAAGGTCGTCGTCGATGTGACTGTCGATGCTTCCGGTCGGGTGACATACGCCTCCTATCGGGCGCAGGGATCGACGACCAACAGCAAGCGGCTGGTCGATGCGGCGGTCGAAGCGGCCCGCAAAGCTCGGTTTTCATCCAGCGAGAGTTTGATGCAGACCGGAACGATTACCTATGTCTTTACGTTGGAATAGATTGGAATGCGCTGCCAATCCGGTTTGCCGTGCGACGTTGCACCGCATCGACTGAAGGCGCGATAACAGCAGCGGACGATGGCTGCGAAAACGACACGAATGATACGTACGATATTATTGATTGCGGCTTCGTGCCTTGCATGGCTCGGGGCCGGCGCCCAGCAATACGAGGGAGCGCACCTGAAATTCGAGAGTTCGTTCCATAATTTCGGGAGCGTACCCCGTCGGGGCGGCGATCTGGTTTGGGAGTTCGAATATACGAACGACGGCTCTGCTCCGTTAGTAATAGTAAGGGCGCAGACTACCTGCTCGTGCCTGAAGGTGAGCCACTCCAAGCGCCCTCTCGCACCGGGCGAAACGGCTGTGATCCGTGTGGTCTATGAACCGCATAAGAACGAACCGGGCACTTTCAGCAAGGTGATCCAGATCTATTCCAATTCGGTTTCGGGGCGGGAGCTGATTACCGTTTGCGGGAACTCTCTGGATACCGAATGATCCGGTGCCGGAAAGGGGTACGTCCCGGAAGCGATCGATAGAAGGGGCGCTTTGATAGGGGCGGTTTCGAGAAGATGTCAAAATGGGATCGGATGTTCGCGTGAACACCGTAAAATAGTTCGACGTATGCCGTTTTGACGATAACCGCCCGGTTTGTAATTCCGATTGCGTCGAACCTGTATTGCTTATGGAACTGTTATTTACGAACTGTACGATTCTGCCCATGACGGCAGAGAAGGAGCCCCGGACTTTCACGGGGGCGGTCGGTGTGGCGGATCGCCGTTTGGCGCTGGTCAGCGCCGATCCCCGGCGGATCGAAGCGTTCCGGCGGGAGCATCCCGGGGCGCGGGAGATCGACGGCACGGGTAAGGTGCTCATGCCGGGACTGATCAATACCCACTGCCACGTGGCGATGACCCTCCAGCGGGGCTATGCCGACGACATCGCCCTGATGAAGTGGCTCCACGAATATATCTGGCCTTTCGAGGCGCAGCAAACCCCGGACGAAATCGTGCTGGGAGCCGAAATGGGCATTGTCGAAATGTTGCTGGGCGGCGTCACGACGTTCGTCGATATGTATTGGCACGAAAACCGTATCGCCGAGGCCGTGCGGCGGCTCGGCATCCGGGGCCATGCTCGGAGCGAGCTATCTGGATACGAGTTGGGAGGCTTTGCCGACGATGTGGAGCGGATGATCGCCACCACGGGCGACTGCGACCGTATCCGGTTGGCCGTGGCGCCCCATTCGCCCTATACCTGTTCGCCGGAGTCGTTGCAGCGGGGCAAGGAGCTGGCACGCCGCCACGGACTCTGGTTCATGACCCATATTTCCGAAACCGAAGACGAGGTGCGTATCGTGCGGGAGCGTTACGGTACTACTTCTGTCCGGCATCTCGATACCCTCGGTATTTTCGACGACCGGACGATCGGTGCGCATTGCGTTCACGTCGATGACGGGGATATCCGCATCCTGCGGGAGCGCGGAGTGGCCGTGTCACACAACCCCCAGAGCAACATGAAAATTTCGAGCGGTATCGCCCCGATCGCCCGGATGCATAGCGAAGGGGTGCTTTGCACGATTGGCACGGACGGTACCTGTTCGAACAACGACCTGGATATGTGGGACGAGATGCGTACCGCATCGTTCTTGCAGAAAGTAGCGACGATGGATCCCTGCGTGCTGCCGGCTTACGAAATCCTGAAAATGGCGACCGTCAATGCGGCCCGTGCGATCGGTCATGCCGGCGAGTTGGGCGTTATTAAGGAGGGTGCGCTGGCGGATTTCATTCTGATCGATGCGGTGAAGCCGCACCTTACGCCGGTATATAATATGGTGGCGAACCTGATCTACTGCGGCAAGGCTGCCGACGTGGATACCGTCGTGGTGAACGGCGAGATCGTCGTCGAGGGCCGCCGGATCGAGGGCGTCGATCTGTCGAACCTTTGCTCCCGGGTGCAGCATACGGCCGAGGACATTGCCCGCCGTACGGCCGCAGCGAAAAAGTAGGCTTTCAAGGTTGCCCGCAACTGAATGAAAGGGCTGTTCGATAACTTCCCGAAATTGAAAATCACCCCCGTCGGAGTTTATTCCGACGGGGGTGAAAACGTTAAAATCGGACTTGTCAGACAATCCCTCTGTTTTCCGGTATTTCGTCCGTTTATTCGAGCAGCAGCTCTTCCAGGTCGGGAATTGCGGGGAGGATGTAATCGGCTCCGGCCGCTTCCAGTTCCGCCCGGTCGCCGTAGCCGTAGAGAACTCCGGCGGAGTCGATGCCGACGGTTTTTGCACCGAGAATGTCGTATTTGCGGTCGCCGATCATTAAGGCGGTTCCGCGATCGGTGATGTTGCTCCCGGCCAGCACGTGAGCGATCACATCGGCCTTCGTCGGCAGCGAGCCGTCCAGTCCTGTGCCGCCGACGAAGGAGAAATAGGGGGCGATGCCGAAGTGGTCGAGGATCCGCTCGGCGAATACCCGGGGCTTCGACGTGGCGACGCAGAGCGTATATCCGCTGCTTGCGAGCGTGTCGAGCAGCTCGTCCATTCCGTCGTAGAGCCGGTTTTCGAAGATGCCTTTTTCGGTGAAATACTCCCGTGATACGGCTACGGCTTCGCTGGTCTGGCGGTCGTCGAAGCCGTAAAATGTCCGGAAGGACTCCGCGAACGGCGGTCCGATGAAGGGGCAGAGCTCGCGTAGGTCGCTCACTTCGATACCGAAATGCCGCAGGGCGTATTGTACCGAACGGGTGATGCCCTCCATCGGGTCTGTGAGCGTGCCGTCGAGGTCGAACAGCAGATGTCGGTATTTTTTCGTCATTGTATGGAAATCGTTGTCTGAAACCCCGCTCGGCAGCGGTGTATCGTCGTTTTTTTGATGTTTTCGTTGTCTGATAGGCTTCGGCGGCTTCCGAATCCCGGATTTCCCGGTAGGACGGACGAGCAGGAAACGGTCGTTTTCCGACCGCCCGGTGCGGGTAGTGCGGGCGGCTGGTCCTCTCCTTCACGCTTCTCGGAGGAAAACCGTCGCCGTGCGCGAAGTGTTGTAGATGCGGATGCGGGGCAGTTCATCCCCCTGCACGGGGTAGGAGAAATGCTGCCCCCGCATGTCGGTCCGCTCCGTGCCGCCGAAACGGCGCTCGTCGGTCGAGAGGATCGGGCGGTAACGGCCCGGAACCCGTACCCGTACTTCGTAATTGGGTATCGAGGCCGACGGATGCCAGTTGAATACGAACAGCAGGTCGCCGTGCGAAAAGGCCATCGTCTGATTCTGGGTGTCCATCTGTAAATTGTAAGGGTAGCCGTCGCGGAGTATGCCGTATTTTTTTCACCAGGGCGATCATCGCCCGGTCGAACTCCCCGAGCTGGGCATAGCGCAGCAGCCCGTTGTCCGCGAGCGACCATTGGCGCCGGGCGTAGGCGTAGCTCCAGCCGTTGCCCTCGCGCGGAAAGTCGATCCATTCGGGATGTCCGAATTCGTTGCCCATGAAATTGAGATAGGCGTCCCCGCCTGCCGAGATCGTGACGAGCCGGATCATCTTGTGCAGGGCCATTCCCCGGTCGATGACCGGACTTTGCGAGGCGCGGTCCATGTGTTCGTACATCTCCTTTCCCATCAGCCGGAACGCGAGGGTCTGGTCGCCCACTAACGCCTGGTCGTGCGATTCGGCGTAAGCGACCGTCTTGATGCCCGGCAGACGGTCGGTCAGGACGTGCCAAATGGCGTGTATGTCCCACTGTTCGTCGGGTATCTCCTTGAGTTGTCGGATCCAGAAATCCGGAATGGCCATGCCCAGGCGGTAGTCGAAACCGACGCCTCCGTCTGCAGTCGGAACCGCGATGCCCGGCATGCCGCTCACCTCCTCGGCGATCGTAACGGCTCGGGGACGGAAATCGTGTACCAGCGTATTGGCCAACGTAAGGTAGGTGAGGGCGGCTTCGTCCACCTCCTCATCGAAATATTGCTCCCTCCGGACGAAGTCGGTGTGCCCGTGATGGCGGTAGAGCATCGAGGTCACTCCGTCGAACCGATAGCCGTCGAAGTGAAATTCGTCGAGCCAGTATTTGACGTTCGAGAGCAGAAAGTGCCGCACCTGTTCCTTGCCGTAATCGAAAGTTTTGGAGTCCCAGTAGGGCTGTTCGCCCGCCGTACCCGGTAGGGAGTAGAGATGATCCGTGCCGTCGAGCTCGTTGATCCCCTCGTTGAGGTTCTTCACGTAGTGGGCGTGCACTAGATCCATTACCACCGCAAGTCCCAGTTCGTGAGCCGTGCGCACGAGTGTTTTGAGCGCTTCGGGCGTGCCGAAGCGCGAGGAAGGGGCGAAGAAGTTCGACACGTGGTAGCCGAACGACCCGTAATAGGGATGTTCGGCGATGCCCATCAACTGTACCGTATCGTAACCCTCCTCCCGGATCCGGGGCAGGATCTTTTCGGTGAATTCCGCATAGCTGCCCACGCCTTCGCGTTCCTGGGCCATACCTACGTGGGCTTCGTAGATGAATAACTCCTCGCTGCGGGCCGCAATGGGGCGGTCGCCCTGCCAGTCGAACGGGACCGGATTCCAGAACTGGGCGGTGAAATTCTTGGTTTTCTCGTCCTGTACCACGCGGGTCGCATAGGCGGGAATGCGGTCGTGCCAGCCGTTGTCGCCGTGCACGTGGATTTTGTAGAGTGAGCCGTGCGTGAGCCGTTCGGCATACATCGCATCGGGCAGGAAAATACTCCACACCCCTTCCGGGTTTCTGTCGAGCCGCAGCGAAGTGCGCTGCCAACCGTTGAAGTCGCCCAGCAGATAAACGTCCTGCGCACCGGGAAGCCATTCGCGGAACCACCAGCCTTCGAGCGTCTCGTCCCGCTGCCATCCGAAATAGCGATAGCCGTTGGCGTAATCGACGATCGATCCGGCCGATTTTTCTATTTCCCGAAGTGCCCGCAGGTAGCTCTCGTGCCGGGCGGTCAGCTCTTTCTCGACCGGAAGCAGCCAGCCGTCCCGCTCGATCATCGGGAGCTTTTTCGTCGGATTTCCCATAAACTGGTTCATTATTATAACAAAAATAGGAAAAATAATTCTATCTTTGTCCGCGAAACAAAAAACAGAAAAAATTCTAATTCAATCGCGTATGTTTAAAAATCAACCCAAAGGATTGATCCCGGCAGCATTGAGCAACATGGGCGAGCGTTTCGGATATTATATCATGAACGCGGTGCTTGTGCTGTTTCTATGTTCCAAATTCGGCCTGTCTGAAGAGACCAGTGCTTTAGTCTATTCTTTCTTCTACGCCGGTATCTATGTGCTTAGCCTCGTAGGCGGTATCATTGCCGACAGAACGCAGAACTACAAAGGAACCATCATTTCCGGTCTTATTGTCATGACTATCGGTTATGTCGTATTGGCATTCCCCATTTTCGCGACTCCTGAGAATCAGACATGGCTTCTTACGCTAACTTGCGGTGCGCTGTTCCTCATCGCATTCGGCAACGGCCTTTTCAAGGGCAACCTTCAGGCTATTGTCGGACAGTTGTACGACAATCCTCGCTATGCTTCGCAGCGTGATGCCGGTTTCCAGATTTTCTATGTCTTTATCAATCTTGGTGGCGTTGTGGCTCCCTTCGTAGCTCCTTTGCTCCGCAGCTGGTGGCTCAGTGAGAACGGTTTGATGTATAATGCCGAGCTTCCGGCTCTTTGCCACGGATTTTTGGCGGGTGCGGAAGTAAACCTAACCAAGCTTTACGAACTCATTGCGGAGGTGGGTGGTTCGGTGGTTGCAGGTGATGCCGGCTCCGTATCGGCATTCTGTGCGAACTATCTTAATGTCTTCAACACCGGCATCCACTATTCGTTTATCGCCTCCGTTGCTGCAATGCTTATTTCCCTCTCGATATTCCTTTTCACCAAAAGGCAGCTTCCTTCTCCCGCAAAGAAAGCAAAAGAGGAAACCGTTACATATTCTGCAGAGGAAAAAGCTGCAATGGCTACGGAAATCAAGCAGCGTATGGCAGCCCTCTTCGCTGTGCTCGGTATTGCTATCTTCTTTTGGTTTTCATTCCATCAAAACGGAACTTCACTCTCGCTCTTTGCCCGCGATTTCGTAAAGACCGACTCCGTACAGCCGGAAATATGGCAGGCTCTCAACCCGTTCTATGTCATTATCCTCACTCCTGTTGTGATGTGGGTATTTGCCGCTCTTGCACGCCGTGGAAAAGCGATTTCCACACCTCGCAAGATCGCTATCGGTATGGGTTTGGCCGGATTGGCATTCCTTTTCATGACTGTATTCTCGATCATCAACGGTTATCCTTCGGCCGAGGCGTTCAAGGATCTCCCGGCTGCAGAGGCGGCCGCTCTCAAGACAGGACCGTGGGTGCTCTTCGTACTCTACTTCTTCCTGACTGTGGCAGAGCTGTTCATTTCTCCTCTCGGTCTGTCGTTCGTTTCTAAAGTTGCTCCCAAGCATCTCCAGGGCCTTTGCCAAGGTCTGTGGCTCTGTGCAACGGCCGTAGGCAATCTGCTGCTCTGGATTGGTCCGCTCATCTACAATGCTTATCCTATTTGGGTGGCTTGGACTGTATTCTTCTCGGTCTGCATCATCTCGATGGGCGTTATGCTCGGTATGGTGAAATGGCTCGAGCGGGTTACCGAATAAGACCTGTATTTCGATTGATACGGCGGCGCTTCCGAAAAGGGGGCGCCGCTTTCATTTGACTGCCGGGAAGTACCGTATTTTTGTGATTATATACTTCGGTGTCCCTTTGGGGTGTGTCGTAGCCCAAGTTTCCTCCGAGCGAAGGGATTTAGGGCGACAAGTATTACAACACGGTCACGGGTCGTGAATAAACGACCGTCGAATAAGGTATATTGGCGGTATATGACTGCCGATGTTTTACGGCGAGGCGTGTCCGTTTCCGGCGGGATCGAAGCGGTGCTCTTCTTGCATCTGAGCCCGTGCCGGCCGCAGAATTTACCGTCGGGGTGTATGGAGCGTAGGCTTTTGTCCGGGGGCCGGGCGCTTTCCGGATTGTGGATTCGTTACCCCGGCACATAGGAATTGCGACCTTGTCCGGGGCTTTTTACTTCTGGCGACCGTAAGAGATAACCGGCCGGCGGCTTCTTGACGGGTGTTCGGGCATTCGGGGCGTGCGGCGCAGGATCCGGCTCATGGGGTGGTTTATTCGGCGATGAACTTTATCCGGGGCTGGCTCTTCGATGCCGGCTATCGTTGAAGAAGATCGGACGGTATCCCTGACGGGTGCTTCCGGATTATGGGTTCGACGCTCGGAGAGCGGAGAGCAGGCTTTTGTCCTAAAAGGAAATAGGACCGTATCCTTGAGCCGTCCATTGTAAATGAATCGGAGCGGCAAATTGATTTGCGACTTCGGTACGCTTGTTCAATGTTGCGAACGATGCCTTACGGACACTCTTCCTGAAGTCCGGTTATTTCCCGTAAACCGTTGCCTTCCCCCCCCCTTGTCCGGGATTTTCTAATGGACTCCTGCCATTGTTGCGGGGCCATGCCTTCTTTGGCGAAGGCGCGGTAGAAAGTCGCCGTGCTCCCGAATCCGGATAACAGGGCCACTTCTTCGATTTTATGGCCGGCCTCCTCGTCTTCGAGCAGCGGCAAGGCGGCATATTGAATGCGGCAGTGGTTGATGTAGTTGCGGAACGACAAGCCCAATTCCTTGTTGAGCAGCAGGGAGAGTTGCGTGCGGTTAGTGCCGCATTCGCAGGCCAAGTCGATGATCGTAAGTCCGGGGTTGAGGTATAGTTTGCGCTGTACGATGGCTTCCTGCAACTGTTCCCGCAGCGATGCGGCGCGTCCTTTTCCTTCGGCGAGGTTTATTTCCGGATTTTCTTCGATGGGTTCTTCTTCCGGGAGCGGTTGCCAGTAATCCCGGATAATGTCCGGGATGCGGTATTGCAGGATGCAGCCGTAGAGGATACCCCAGACGGTAAGTGTCAGGATATAGATGAGAATGGTGAACCAGATATTGCTGAAAAATAGAATGATGATGTATGAAAGCAGGTAGAAGGCCAGCAGTGCCGACATCCACCGCAGCCATTGCAGGTGGATGCGCTCCGTGAACGAGTAGGCCTGGGCGATCTCCCGGGAGTAACGGATGGAGTAGAGGACGATGCGAGTCAGGGCGAAGAGGCAGTAACCGACGGTGTATAGGGTGTAGAGCAGAATTACCGTCGGCAGGAAGGACGGCAGGTCCTTTAGCAACTCCGGCAGGGAAGCATATACCGTGCGGGGTTCGAAAGCCGTTCCGAGCTAGTAGGCGCCGCCGAGCAGAACGAAGGGGCTCAGCAGTTTGAGGCTGTATCGTGCCGTGATGCGGCCGGGCATCACCAGTTCGAAAAAGAAGAGCGACAGCAGAGCCAGGGTAAACAGGTCCGGAAAGGTGAAGCCCGGGCCGAGAATTTCGTAGTTGTAGGCGGCATCGTGGCTCAGGAAAAACTCTTTGAGTTCGATCAATGCCATCCATATCAGGCAGATCGTGAAGAGATAATGGGGCCGGGATTTGCTCTGTCGGGCATAAATCGCCATGTGGAAGGCGCCCATAGCGAAAAAAGACAGGGAAGCTCCGTTAAGGAAATATGTGAGGTTTTCCAACATTCTGAATACTAAGATAGTAAAAATAAGTACTAAAAATGTCTTTTTGCGCTATTATTTCGGCTTTCGCCGGGAAATCGCCCCGTGCGACTCTTCCGTCCTGCATTTTTTCGATGGATGGAGGTCGGTGAAATTTATGGACGGTAGAGTCGGGTGGGATATACGGGGCTTGAAATTCCTTGTTTTTCGGGGTAAAAAATCCGGGTGTCCGGGAATGGTTTTTCCGGTTTGACCCGAATCTGAAAATAATTATACAAAATTATCCGGATTGAAGGATGTTTCGTTCTCAAATTATACAAATCGAATCGCAAAACGTACATCGGATTTTCTGGACGCCTCCGAGCGGAATGTGATGAATGTCGTATGTGCGCCGGGAACGGCGGCGATCGTTAGCAGTTGCCGGCCCGCCTTCTGTTTGCGGTGGAGGAAACTGTTTCGCAGGGCGTGTTCCGGTTGTCTTGCGGTAGCGTTTTCGGGAGGGGCGAGAGGGCGGCCGGTTCCGGGAGATTATCGGATCTGTAGGAAGAGAGGTATAGGATTGTGGCGGTATGGTTTTAGAATTTTTCCGACAGATACCGAATTGTTCGGGTGTGCACCGCCGGAGTTACCCGGGGTATCGTGGATCGTTTTCGCCGCCCTTCGAATGATACCGACAGTCGCTCCAGCCTATTCGAGCGTACGGTAAAACGCGCTGCTCCCCGTATCTGGAGTGTGCGAGAAAAAGCGGCGATTTCTCTTTTCTGCGGTGTTTTTTTTTGTATTTTTGTTCCCGTCGCCGGGAAAAACAGAAACTCCGACGTTTTTTTGCGATGGGTATGAAACTTATAATTCTTGGCTCGGGAACTTCTCAGGGAGTGCCGGTGATCGGCTGCCGGTGTGCCGTCTGCACCTCGAAAGATCCCCGCGATAACCGTCTGCGGACTTCGGCCATGCTCGAGTGGGACGACATACGGCTGGTGATCGACGCCGGGCCCGATTTCCGTTACCAGATGCTCCGGACCGGGGTCCGGCATATCGACGCGATTCTGCTGACGCACGAACACAAAGACCATATCGGAGGATTGGACGACGTGCGGGCCTTCAATTTCGTCGATTATCCCACGATCTATCGGATCGACGTATTCGGAACACGGCAGACGCTCAAATGCGTCCGCAAGGACTTCGACTATGCCTTCAGTGTGGACAAGTATCGGGGGGTGCCCGAAATCGAGCTGCGCGAAATAGATCCTGCCGTTCCTTTTTGCGTCAAGGATAAGGAGGTGATTCCCGTGTCGGGACACCATTCGCCCCGATTCGAGGTGACGGGGTTCCGGTTCGGCGAACTGGCCTACCTTACGGATTTCAAGACCATTGCCCCGGCCGAAGAGCGGAAGCTGTACGGTGTCGAAGTGCTGGTGGTCAATGCGCTCCGGCCCCAGCCCCATGATTCGCATTTTTCACTGGACGAAGCATTGGCGCTGATTCGCCGTGTGGCGCCCCGCCGGGCGTATCTGACGCATATGTCGCATGAAATGGGTCTTTACGCCGAGCGTTCCGCGTTGTTGCCCGAAGGGGTATATTTGGCTTACGACGGATTGGAAATAAATGTAAACGATTGATAGGATGAAAGGTTTGAAAGGAAAGACCGTCGTGGTCACCGGAGCTTCGTCGGGGATCGGCGAGGCATTGGCCCGCGAATGTGCGGTGCAGGGTGCCAACGTGGTGCTCGGCGCCCGGAGCCTGCAAAAATTGCAGCTCATCGTCGGAGATATCCGATCCAAAGGCGGCGAAGCGACCTACTGCGCGGTGGATGTGACCAAGCCGGAGGAGTGCCGCAATCTGATCGACACGGCCGTCGGGGAGTACGGCGGGGTGGATGTGCTCATCTGCAATGCGGGCCTTTCGATGCGGGCACTGTTCGATGACGTGGATCTGGAGGTGCTGCACCGTCTGATGGACGTTAATTTCTGGGGCACGGTCTATTGTACCAAATACGCGTTGCCGTACTTGCAGGCTTCGCACGGGTCGCTGGTCGGCATCTCGTCGGTGGCCGGTTTGCACGGCCTGCCGGGGCGTACGGGCTATTCGGCTTCGAAATATGCGATGACGGGATTTCTGGAAACCGTGCGGATCGAAAACCTGAAGAAGGGGTTGCACGTGATGGTCGCCTGCCCGGGGTTCACGGCTTCGAATGTCCGCTTTTCGGCGCTCACGGCCGACGGTTCGAGCCAGGGCGAGACACCGCGCGACGAGGCGAAGATGATGACGCCCGAACAGGTCGCCCGTATCGTTATTCGGGGAATCGAAAAGCGCAAACGCCTTTGCCTGATGGAGGCTGAGGGGCGTGCTACACACTTTATCAAGAAATTCGCCCCTGGCTTCCTCGACCGTATGTTCTATATGGTTATGGCCCGGGAACCGGATTCGCCGCTGAAATGACGGAGCAAAATGAAAAAAACAGAATTGCAGAAATAACAACCCTTGTACTGACCGGGTTGCTACTGCTCGACATAATCGTATTTTTTGTTGGTATGATATGCGATGGGGCAGGCGGAAACGGGCTGGTTTACGTGGTGTATTGCGGGATTGTTTCTTTGGTTTTACTGGGGTTATATCTTTTATGTTGCGCTGGGTTTTATTTCTTGTGGAAGGTGTCTTTCTGCAATAATCGCATTATACGCTTTTGTTTCTGTATTTTTGCGGCGTTGGCGGTCGGACTGTTGTTGCTTTTGTGAGATGCACCGGATAGCGAAACATTAAATACGACAAAGGGGATGCTTTTTCGAGCATCCCCTTTGTCGTATTGTAAACTCCTCCTACTTGAAGAAAATCGACGAAATCTCCTTGTAGTTGTGTACGCGCTCGATGACGTTGGCGAAGATGTCCGCTACGGTCATCACCTTGAATTTGCTCAGGTCCTTTTCCGGGTTGAGCGGTATGGTGTCCGTGACGATCACCTCCTGCAAGGCACTGGCATTGATTTTTTCGTAAGCCTGCCCCGAAAGGATCGGGTGGGTGATGGCTGCCCGGACGCTCTTGGCACCTTTTTCCATTAGCATATCGGCTGCCATGCAGATCGTGCCGGCCGTATCGATCATATCGTCCACGATGATTACGTTGCGACCCTTCACGTCGCCGATGGCCGTCATTTTACCCACGACATTGGCTTTCGCACGCTCCTTGTGCGAGATGATGATCGGGGCGCTCAGGTGCTTGGCATAGGTGTTGGCCCGTTTGGCGCCGCCCATGTCGGGTGCCGCGATCGAGAGGTCCTCGATGTTCAGGCTCTTGATGTACGGTACGAAGATGCCGCTGGCATAGAGTGCATCCACCGGTACGTCGAAGAAGCCCTGGATCTGGTCCGCATGCAGGTCCATGGTCATAATGCGGTCCACGCCTGCCGCGACGAGCATGTTGGCTACCAGTTTCGCGCCGATCGGTACGCGGGGACGGTCTTTGCGGTCCTGACGCGCCCAGCCGAAGTAGGGCATCACGGCGATCACCTTGTAGGCCGATGCGCGGCGTGCGGCATCGATCATCATAAGGAGTTCCATCAGGTTGTCCAGCGGCGGGAAGGTCGATTGGATGATGAACACGGTGCAGCCGCGGATCGACTCGTTGAAGCAGGGCTGGAACTCTCCGTCGCTGAACTGTTGCACCTCCGAGTTTCCGAGCGTGGTGCCGTAGCTTGCGACGATTTTCTCCGCGAGGTACCGCGAGCCCCTGCCTGCGAAGAATTTGATTTTGTGGATAGCCATAGTATGTGATTGTGTTTTTGAATGGTGCAAAGATAGGATGTAAAGACCGAATTATCGGGTATTTCTAAAATCTTTTTTTAACATTCTGTTAAACATTTGCCGATGAAGTCCAGGATCTCTTCGCGGCCCGTCCGTTTTTCGCTCGAGGAGCGGAACATCGGAGGCAACTCCTCCCACTGTTCACCGAGCACTTGTTTGTAGCGTTCGACGCTGCGTGCGAGCTGTGCGGCCGACAGTTTGTCGGTTTTGGTAAAGACGATGCCGAAAGGGATACCCTCCCGGCCGAGCATTTCGATAAAGCGCAGGTCGATCTTCTGGGGCTCCAGTCGGGAATCGACCAGCACGAACAGGAAGTGCATCCGTTCACATCGGAGTACGTAGTCGGTGATGATTTTGGCGAACTCGTCGCGTTGGGTTTTCGATGTGCGGGCGTAACCGTAACCGGGCAGATCGACCAGATACCAACTGTCGTTGATGCGGAAATGGTTGATAAGCCGTGTCTTGCCCGGGGTGCCGGAAACTTTGGCCAGGCCGCTGCGACCTGTGAGCATATTGACCATCGACGACTTGCCGACGTTGCTGCGGCCGATGAAGGCGAACTCCGGGAGCGAGTCTTTCGGCAGTTGCGAAAGACGCTCGGAGCTGCATACGAATTGTGCCTTGTTGATCTGCATGACAAGCGGTAGCAAAAGAGGTACGGCGAGGGTGTTCCCGGGTTCGATCCGATCGTTTCGCAGGCGGCGGCAGCAATCGTCTGTCCGGCCAATTTATCTTTCTGCAAAAATAGTGGAAGGCGAACGGTAAGCCAAATCTGTCTGAACTTGTCCGGGCCACGCATCCGATTTTTTGCAAAGATAGGAAAAGTTGAGAGAAAACGGGAACTTGTTCCCGGTTTTCCGAGGTGCCTCCTATCCAAGGCTATGTCAAAGATAGTAAAAGACAAGGACAGAACCAAATTTGTTCAAGTCCCTTTTGCGCCTCCTTGCAGGGCATTATACGTAAGCGTAGCTGCCCTCCCCCTCCGAGCGTCGTTTGAGCTATGCCGAACCGTATCCTATTTTTCCAGAAAAGTGAAGTGCGGACGGTAAACCAAACGTCGTTGCCGAAGCCGACTTTTTCTTGAGAGCAGAGTTCACAGATATCTTCTGTTTCGTCCTTTTGACCGTCGGTTGTCCGAGGCTGTTCGGATCATATTCTCGTTTTGTAAAAAGATACAAAAAAAGGTGTTCGTGGTTTTCGGTCGATGTTTGTACGATCGAAAATGCGGGCATTCCGCTCTTTTGCCAAAAGGCACCCGGAAAAAAGAGGTTCGAAACTCCTGCCGGGACGTGTCTTGTGAAAATTAATTCGTACCTTTATGGCTGTTTTAGAATTTTGAGTGTTATGAAGAAAGAGTGGAACGACGTGCGTGAATTTCACGAAAAGTTCGGTCATCCGTGTCCGGATGCACCCCGTATGCTGGATAAAAAACGCTCGCTCAGCCGGGCGAAATGGATGAACGAGGAGGTTGCTGAATTTCTGGTCGCCGAGGATATCTACGAGCAGGCCGACGCGATGATCGACCTGATGTACTTCGCGCTGGGTACGATGGTCGAGATGGGACTCGAGCCGGACGAACTGTTCGAAATCGTTCAGCAGGCTAACATGGCCAAGTTGTGGCCCGACGGCAAGCCGCACTACAATCCCAAGGACGGCAAGGTCATCAAGCCCGATACGTGGGAGGACCCTGCACCGAAAATCCGGGCCTGCATCGATGCCGTGATCGCCCGTAAGGGGAAATAACCTCCGTTTCGTATCGTGTAAATATACCCTTTCGTGCCGGTAATTCGGTGCGAAAGGGTAATTTTGTTTGTCGAAGGGGTGTTTTTCCAAAAAATAATCGTAACTTCATTCATCGAAAATTAACTTTTTGTTGTCATGAAAAGACTTTTTGGAATATTGCTATGGGCGTTGTTTTGTCTGTTCGGCACACAACTGTCATTCGGACAGAACAACCGCGAGCAGGTGCTCGCATTGCAGCGGCAGGCTATTGAATTGATGGATAACGGTGATCCCGATCAGGGTATCGTGTTGCTCCGGCAGGCACTGACACTCGATCCGGACTATTGGCCTTTGACGTACGAGATGGCTTACGCCTATATGGTCAAACGGGATTATCAGAAAGCGATCAAACTCGCCAAAACACTTTATAAGTACGAGGATTGCAACGATCTGGTTTATCAGTTGGTCGGAAATTGCTACGATTATCTGAAGAATCCGAAAAAAGCCTTGAAAGTTTATGCGCAGGGGCTCAAACGCTTTCCCGATTCGGGCGCTCTTTATCTGGAGCAGGGGGTCGTTTCGGGAATGCAGGGGCATTACGACGAAGCGGTCGCTTCTTTCGAAAAAGGCATCAGCGTAGCTCCGATGTTCCCGTCGAACTATTACCGGGCGGCCCAGTTTTATGCTTATTCCACCAGCAAGGTCTGGAGCCAGATTTATGGCGAGATAATGATGAACCTGCTACCCAGCGGCGACCGGAATAAGGAGATGAGCGAGCTTTTGTTCCGTAACTATAAAACTGGCATCGTTTTTTCCACCGATTCCGTGTCGGTCGATTTTTACGAGAACCGTCCGATCGCCATAACGATCGATATGCTTCTGGCCGGGGATGTGCGGGAGCCTTACGGTGCCGTGTACGAGGCGGCGATGCAGGCTGCGGCCGGGGGCGAACGGTCCGTCGATCTGGAATCCCTGAACCGGATCCGGAGCCGGTGGATCGACGAAGGCCTGAAGAAGTTGGACGAAGGGGCGAATACGGTGCTGAAGTATGACAATCAAATCGTCGTTCCTTTTTTGGAATATCTGCGTTCGGTGCGGGATGCCGGTCATCTGGAAGCCTACAACTATTGGGTGCTCCGGGAAGGGAATAAGACTGCATTCGGCTTGTGGGTCAGCGACAACCGGCAGAAATTCAATGATTTTATGAAGTGGTTCGAACACAACAGGTTGAAAATCGCGGATGCCCCGATTCCGATATCGTACTTATAATAAATAGGGGCTGCGGTAATCGATATACCAATATATGGGGATTCGGCGGTGTGTCCGAATTTGCATATCTTTGCAGAAGATAGGATGCGCCTCGGAAAACAGGGAACAAGTTCCCGTTTTCTCTCGGCTTTCACTATCTTTGTAACATAATCCTTGCATTATGAAACAGACGGAACATTCTTTCGATAATACGGAGCGGGGGCGTCTCCTCTTTTCGCCGGGTATGAAGCTGGCCGACCTGGTCGAGTCCAACTACGAGTTGCTCGTGGTGCTTGCCCGCATGGGTATTCCCCTCGGCTTCGGCGAGTCGAGTGTCGGCGAAGTCTGTCGCCAACGCGGAATTTCGGCGGAGCTTTTTCTGATGATTTGCCGAATTTATTCGTCGGAGGTCCCGGTTCTGCCTTATGAGCAACTGACTTCGGACGATTTGGGCGGTGTCCTCGATTACCTGCATACTTCGCATCTGTATTATCTGGAGGTTACTCTTCCGCATCTGGATGCGAAGATGGCCGCGATGACAGCGACTTGCGACGGAGTACACAGTAAAATCTTGAGTACGTTTTTCGCCGATTACCGCCGGGAAGTGGATAATCATTTCGATTACGAGGAGCGAACCGTGTTTCCTTACGTGCAGGCTCTGCTCGAAAAACGTCGGGTGGACGGTTACAATATCCTCTGTTTCGAAGATAATCATAGCGATATCGACGGGAAGCTGTGCGATCTGAAGAATATCATTATCAAGTACCTTCCTGAAAATTGTTCCGCCAAGCTGCGCTACGAAGTGCTCTCCGATATTTTCCGCTTCGAGGAGGACCTCAGCCGACATACCGTCATCGAGAATCAGATCTTGATTCCGTTGGTCGAAAAATTGGAGAAAAATGGATAACGGTCGTATTTATAAAGTGTTGATTATCGAGCCTTCCGCAATCGTGGGGGCCGGTATTCGGACATTGTTGGACGGTTTTTCCGAATTCAGGGCCCTCGATGCCGAGACTACCGGCGACCCGGCGACCTGTTTCGAACGGGTGGCGACGACGGGACCCGACCTGGTGCTGATCAATCCCGCGCTGTTTCCCGTGATGCGCCGCACTCCGATACGAAACGCCTTTCCGATGTTGCAGGACGTTCCGATTATCGCTCTCTGTCACGGAGCTGTGGACGATGAGCTGCTGCACGAGTTCGACGGAGTAATCAATCTTTACGACTCACCGGGACGGGTGCATCACAAACTTCGGCAGGCTCTCGAGCAGACGCGTACGACGGCACAGCCTGAAGGCTATGAGCTTTCGGAGCGCGAGCGCGAGATCCTCGTTGCCGTCGCCCGGGGCCTGACTAACCGGGAGATCGCCGACCAGTATTTCATATCGATCCATACGGTTATTTCCCACCGCAAGAACATCACCCGCAAGACGGGCATCAAGACCATCGCCGGTCTCACGGTCTATGCTCTGCTGAATAATATGATTTCCGAAGCCGACCTGGGTAATTGATCTTTTGCCGATGGCACCAGGCGAGTTTTTCAATTTATTTCCTAGCTTTGTAGAAGGTAGAATGCACCTGGAAAACTGTGAGCAAGCTCCCGTTTTCTTTTCGGCTTTCGCTATCTTGGAGAGGTAGGATACGATTCGGCAATCTCTGCGTGCAAGCCCGCACGATTTCTCACTGCTCACTATCTTTGACATAGTCTTAAATAGGATGCGATTCGGAAAACTGGGAACAAGTTTTCGTTTTTTCTCGGTTTTCACTATTTTTGTTTAATCCGAATCGTAGCGCTTCCTGCTGAAAGCTTTGCGGTTGCGGGGGTATTGTAAATTCCCCCCCCCCCTCCCGGCCCCTGTGGAAGTATTACGTGTTTGTATGGCCGGATCGTTGCGTTAAGGGCGGATTTGTTCTTTCCTTGTCCCCGAAGATGTCAATGGGTGGGGCAGATGCTTTCCTGCGGCTTCCTGACAGGGAGAGGACGTTTAGCAGCAGGTGGTTGATAGATACTTAATGAGTGTATTTTTATGTCTTTCCCGTAATGATTCGTATTCCAATATCCCTGAATATGTTGAGCGGACGTTGTGACGGTTTTTATGTATTCGCTTGGGATGAAATGAAAGAAAACACATCGAAAAAGCTATGAGAAAATTGAAGCCGCCGTTTGCGGTATTACATTATTGTATGTATTTAGTACAATCGGAACTATCTACTGTCTAATTATGGGTAGCTATCTTACTCTTTTTTTGATAAGTGATACCGTTGCTGTACTTTGTTTTATGTCCTATATCGCAATAAGCCTGTTTATTTATTTAAGAACGAATCTTTCATTTAAAGATAGTCGTACATTGAAAATATGTTTGATTATAATGGCTGTTGTCCTTATAAGTAAATATTTGGGCTTCATGTTGTAAGTGGTTGATGTATAGAATTTTGGAATTTGGTGAATAACTGTTGATCTGTACTGATTTTAAGGGTTTTATTCGGAAAACGTAATTATCTTTTGAAAATGAAGCCAGAGAATAGTATTAGAAATAAAAAAGTTGAACTTGCGGTCAGTAGCGTCGTATTTCTTTATGCTGCGAATATCGTATGGTATTTCTTGACGGGTGTATTCGAGTGGGGAGATCCGTTGGGCGTATATTTAATATTCATAGCAAATGGCATACTTGGTTTGATTTTGTATGTGGCTGTAAGTTTGATATGCTATCGGAAAATAAAGATTTCGCCTAAAAATAACCGTGTGTTGAGAATATGTCTTATAATAATTACAGGTATTTTTTTTGTTTGGCTGGTATTGTTTCGGCTGCTTCCGAATTTTGAGTGATATAAAGAGCGTGTCGCTGCCCGGTCCTTTTTTGTCGCATGCGATTACGACGATTAGCGAGATGGTTGCCGATTATTTTATTTGTTTGTTATGCGGTATTTAACGGTGGATGGATACTTCGATGGAACGGGCATTCGGGATGCGGCTAATGGAGGTTACTTGGAGCACGATGAAGTCGGCATAAGTCCGGATCTTTCGAAACGGATCGATGTGTGGCTGGAGCAATATTGGAAGGAGTTCATAAAGGGATTCCCTGATCGGGATAAAGTGGTCGAACTGGACGAGGAAGGAATCCGTATTGCTCGTCGATTAAAAAAAGAATTTCCTGAAGATAAAATCGGATACTTCTCCGATGCCCGAATGGTTGCATTGTATGATGAGAAAGTACATGGAGGGTTTCGAAGTGGTAACGATTGTAGGTCGAAAGGTAAAAGCGAAGATGGATGATAATCTGTACGGAGTGAGGTGAACGAATCCGTATCGAAATAAAGAACTGCGAAAAAATTTGAAATTACGATTTTTGTATTTCAACCGGATTTGATTTTCTTTCGAAATGAAACGAAAAAGATTGATCTTGACAATTTTGTCATTGGTAGTTATCCTTTCTTTGAGCAGTTTGGTGTTGTGGCGTTATTTGAGTGGCAAGTATGTCGAGACGGCAGAAAGTATTAGGGATTACTTTATGTGGCCGACTTATCAACGACTGCCATTAGAGTATTATAATTCATTCGGGTATTATCCCCGTTCGATGGATGAAGCCGTCGATTTTTATCAGCAAACTTATTGGCCTAATATGGCGAAAAAAGATTTAAGAGCCCAGCAATTTCTGACGGATCCGTTTGCCAGGGACGGAGGTGAGTTTTTGTATATTCCTCTTTATGATTATTATAAAAAGGTTCCGGTATCCTTCATTTTTTTAAGTGCCGGTGTCGATGGCAAGATGGATAACGAAGCAACACCGAGCGATACCCTGTACCTGAATAACTGGTGGGTAAAACTCGACGTGTATAATTATGAAGAGGCAATTCTCTTGCAGGATTTTTGTGAGAGATGGGACGAAACATCGAACGTATTCGGTGAGGTTGAATCCCTTGATTATTATCCTCCTTATCCCGATATTCCTCGGTTCAGGATGACGGATTACCTGTGGGGAAAGAAAGATTGGATCGTGCAGTTGGGTCCGCTTACGGGGTTGTATTAGAACCGGCATTAAAATAGCACCGGCTTCCCTTTAGGAAGCCGGTGCTTTCGTATCGGTGGCGTACATTCCGGAATTTTCGGTCCGGGAATCCGTTTCCGTCAATATCCCAGGATGCGGAGCATCGAGCGGTAGGACTGTTCTTTGGCGAACAGGCGGGTGTAGTATTCGTTGTCGTCCTTGTCCCGGTCGATGATGACGTGTTTGGGGGCCGGAATCAGACAGTGCTGGATGCCGCCGAAGCCGCCGATCGACTCCTGATAGGCTCCCGTATGGAAGAAGCCGATATATTGCGGATTCCCCGGTTCGAGCTTGGGCAGGAAGATCGCGTTGATGTGCGATTCCGAGTTGTAGAAATCTTCGCTGTCGCAGGTCAGGCCGCCCAGCAGCACACGCTGGTACTCCTTGTCCCAGTTGTTGATCGCCAGCATGATGTAGCGCTGGTTGATGCCCCACGTATCGGGTAAAGTCGTGATGAAGGAGCTGTCGATCATGTACCAGTTCTCGCGGTCGTTCTGCTGTTTCTGATTGACGATCGAGTAGAGGGTCGCGCCGCTTTCGCCGACGGTAAACGATCCGAATTCAGTGAATATGTGCGGTTCGTCGATTCCGTTGCGGGTACAGATGTTCTTGATCTGCGCGATGATCTCTTCGGTCAGGTACTCGTAGTCGTACGAGAAGTCGAGCGAGTTTTTGATCGGAAAGCCGCCTCCGATGTTGAGGCTGTCCAGATCGGGGCAAATGGCCTTCAATTCGCAGTAGATGTTCAGGCACTTCGACAGTTCGTTCCAGTAGTAGGCCGTGTCCTTGATACCGGTATTGATGAAGAAGTGCAGCATTTTGAGCTTGAACTTCTTGTTTTTCTGGATCTTGGTTTTGTAGAAGTTGATGATGTCGTTGTAGCGGATCCCCAAGCGCGAGGTGTAGAACTCGAATTTGGGCTCCTCCTCGCTGGCGATCCGGATACCGATTTTGCATTTTTTGGTAATGGCATCGTCGTAGAGGTCGATCTCCTCCTTGTTGTCGATCACGGGGATCGTGTTTTCGAATCCGTCGTTGATCAACTGGGCGATGTTTTCGACGTATTGCGGGCGTTTGAAGCCGTTGCAGATGATGTAGCGGTCTTTGTCGATCACGCCGCTGTCGTACAGGGCGTTGATGATGTGAATGTCGTAAGCGGATGAGGTTTCGAGGTGGATGTCGTTTTTCATCGCCTCTTCCAGCACGAACGAGAAGTGACTCGACTTGGTACAGTAGCAGTAGTTGTATGTCCCCTTGTAATCGACCTTCGCCATCGCTACGTTGAACATGCGCTTGGCCCGGTTGATCTGCTGGGAGATCTTCGGCAGGTAGGTTATCTTGAGCGGAGTGCCGTACTGCTTGATTAATTCCATCAGGGGAATGTCGTGGAAGTTCAATTCGTTGTCCTCGACGGTAAATTCATCCTGCGGGAAATCGAACGTCTGTTCGATCAGGTCGATGTACTTGTCTTTCATGGCCCGTTTGTGTTTTTTGCGATATAATCCGCGTGAGCTACATCGTAAATTTTGGAGCAAAGTAGCTCGTGCGGATTGTTTTTTATTTGGGGGTGCAAAGTAGGTAATTATTTTCGAGATCGCCAATGGTTTATCCGTATATTTTGAAAAAACAGGTGAATTTTTTCGTTTTTGTCCGATGAAAATTGTATTTTTGGGTCGAATTTTAATCGGGACAGAACGGTGTTGACTGGAATCATAACGAATTACCTGACCCAGCACAGGAGGCTGGTCGTGCCGCAACTGGGAACTTTTGTCGTGAAGGTTCCCGAAGGCGGTGTGGTCTTTTCGGAGTTGCTCAGGCGCGACGACGGCATCTTGCGCGGGTTGCTGGTGCAGCAGGGTGGAATGAACGATCTGGAGGCTGCCGGTGCGATCGACCGCTTCGTGTTTGAAGTGCGTCATGCCCTCGAGCATGAGGGGGCCTATGCAATCGAGGGCTTCGGTCGCCTGACCCTTTCGCCGGGCGGTGCCATCGTCTTTCAGGCGGCTCCGGCCACGTCTGTTGCTGCGGGACCTGTTGCCGGGGAATCGGCTCCGGAGGAAGGAAATAAGATTTCCTCGGCCGCAGCTTCTCATCCCGCTTCCGTCGCTGCGTCTGCGGAGTCCGTTGCACCCCGTGTGCGATCCCGTTCCGAAGCGAAGGCTTCTCCTGTAATCGACGACGGTATTTCCGAACCTCGGATCTCCGTTTCTGCCAAGCGCAAACCCGCACCTTATGTAAAGGGATTGCAATACGGCAAACCGCTTAAAACCACCGAGGGATATACCTATGTGGGTTCCAAGCCCCGCCGGAGGATCGATAAATTTATGGTCATCGCCATCGTGGTCGCTGTGCTGGCCGTAGGCGTCATCGTTTACGGTTATCTGCGCCGGGCGAAGATCGAGCGTCTGGAGCGCGAATACCTCGAACAACTCGCACCTGCCGTGCCGGAGCCCGTGGCTGCCGGAACGGACGGGGGTGTGGAGCCCGTTCCGGATACGAATCAGGAATAGTTTGCCGGTATTGGCTGTAAAACCGGATTGATAGAGTAGGAATGACAGATCTGACATCCATAAAAAACCGTTTCGGGATCATCGGCAACTCGAGGCGCTCAATCGTGCGCTGGAGGTTGCCCTGCGTGTGGCGCCGACCGATCTTTCGGTACTCGTTACGGGTGAAAGCGGCGTCGGCAAGGAGTTTTTCCCGCAGGTGATCCATGCCTATTCGGCACGTAAACACAATAAATATATCGCCGTGAACTGCGGCGCCATTCCCGAAGGAACGATCGATTCCGAATTGTTCGGACACGAGAAGGGGGCCTTCACCGGAGCAGTCGAAGCCCGCAAGGGTTATTTCGAGGAGGCGGACGGCGGGACGATCTTTCTGGACGAGGTAGCCGAGCTGCCTCATTCGACCCAGGTGCGGTTGTTGCGTGTGTTGCAGACCGGCGAGTTCATCCGCGTCGGTTCGGCCAAGGTGCAGAAGACCAACGTGCGCGTGGTGGCGGCGACGAATACGAATTTGCAGGAGGCGATCCAGGCGGGACGTTTCCGCGAGGATCTCTATTATCGGCTCAATACGGTGCCGATCCTGGTGCCTCCTCTGCGGGAACGGAAGGAGGATATTTTCCTGCTTTTCCGCAAGTTCGCGGCCGATGTCGCGGCCCAGTACCGTATGCCGGCCATTTCTCTGGACCCCGAGGCCCGGCAGATGCTGGAGAATTACTATTGGCGGGGCAATATCCGTCAGTTGAAAAATGTCGCCGAACAGATTTCGGCCATCGAGGAGGCGCGGCTCATTACGCCTGCCATCCTGACGAAGTACCTGCCCGCACAATCTCAAAGCGGAGCATCTACGTCGATGAGTAACGGCCTTGCATAGCGGTCCGGGCGACGGCGTGTCTTTCGAACGGGAGTTGCTTTACAAAGTGCTTTTTTTCGACCTGCGGGCCGACGTCAATGACCTGAAGCGGATGCTTACCGAGCTGATGCAGCGTGCCGAGCGTCCTGCCGAGCCGACCAAAGACCTGGCGGGGTTGTTGCCGGCTTCCGCCCACAGTATCGCTTCTCCGGACTATACGGAGAGCGAGGAGGTGGTCGATGAACAGCCTTCGCGGGAACTGACCAAAGCCGATGTGCTGCGGGAGCAGATCCTTCGGGCCCTGCGGCGCAACAACGGCCGCCGCCGGGAAGCCGCTGCCGAGCTGTTTATGTCGGAGAGAACTCTTTACCGTAAAATCAAGGAGCTCGGCATCGACGAGAACTCCTGAAAAATATCGTTTATAATCGAATGAAAGCTGTACTCAAATATGCGATCGTCGTCGCAGCGGGCCTCTTGCTGGCCGGTTGCGGGTACAAGGTGAACTATTCGTTGTCGGGCGCTTCGATTCCGCCCGATGCCAAGACCTTCAGTGTGGCCTACTTCCCGAACAACGCCCCGATGGTGGCTCCGATCCTGAGCTCGACGCTGACGGATGCCTTGCGGGACAAGTTTACGCGCCAGACGCGTTTGACGCAGGTGGACGAAGGCGGCGATTTCGCTTTCGAAGGCGAGATCACCGGTTATACTTCGACGACGGCTTCGGTTTCGGGTTCGTCCGAAACGGCCCTGTTGAACCGATTGACCATTACCGTTAATGTGCGCTTCACCAATGCGGTGGACGAGAGCATGTCGTGGAAAAAGACGTTTTCGGCGTTCGAGGATTTCGATTCTTCGAAACTGCTGAATGAAATCGAGGGCGAACTGATTCCCCAAATCGTCGATAAACTGGTGACGGACATTTTCCAGGCATCGGCGGCAAACTGGTAGCGGATGGCAGATTTCAAGGAATATACGATGTCCGGAGGCACGGTAGGCCCGGTCGATGAAGCGCAGCTCGATGCGCTCGTCGGGCGTTACGAGTGGTTTACTCCCGCCCGTATCCTGCGCGTGCTTCAAACCGGGCGTTCCGACCGTCGGGTGTCGATCGCGGCGGTGTCGCGTCTGCTGCCGCTCGGACGGTTCACGGTCGATCGGGAGGCGCTTTGTGCGCTTTCGCCTGCCGACCTGATCGACCGTTTCCTGAAGGAGGGGGGGCATCGGATCGTGGCCGAGGAGGGCGAAGTCGTTGAAGAGGTCCGCACCGAGGCCGAATTGAGCGGTGACGACGACCTCGTTACGGAGGATCTGGCGGAAATCTACCTGGCCCAGGGGCTTTGCGACGAAGCAATCGCCATTTATCGCAAATTAAGTTTGTTAAATCCGGAAAAAAGTGTTTACTTTGCGTCGCTTATTGACAAAATCGCAAATAAATAATTAAAACGATAGGAACATGTTATACACTCTTTGTATCATTCTGATTCTGGTTGCAAGTATTCTCATCATTCTGGCTGTACTCGTTCAGAATCCCAAAAGCGGCATGGCTGCCAATTTCGGCGCTTCGAACCAGGTGATGGGCGTTCGCCAGACTTCGGATTTCCTGGAGAAATTTACGTGGACGATGGCCGTCGTGATCGTCGTGTTGAGTCTGTTGGCTACGCTGGCTATGGATCGCGGTCTGGTGGCTCGCAGCAACGTGGAACTCGAGAAAGATGCCAATGCGCTGATGGAGAAGATGATCGTCGAAGATCCCGCTCCTGCGGTTCCGCAGGCGGAACTTCCGGCTTCCGATCAGCAGCCTGCGCCGGCCGCTGCTCCTGCCGAATAAGCGGGCGATTCATTCCGATATGAAAGGCTGTGGATTTTTCCACGGCCTTTTTTATGCAGCTTCGAACGGTCTGGTTGGCCATAAGGCCAGAACTTCGGCCGGGCCGGTTTTTAGGCGGGAGGACAAGATTCGGATACGAAGGGCTGTTCGCACGGTAGAATTTTCGATAAGGTTCCGGTTCATAGTTTGGGCCGGGAGGCCGGGACAGGGACCCGTTTGCGATCTTGACCGATGGAATATTCGGTGACGACAGTTGTTGGAATATTCGAAGGTTCCCCGTGCGGTGCTCCGGTCCTTGGTCTAACGTTTTCGGGTATTGTAGGGCGTGCCGCTGCCGGGAAATTTTGTCGGCGGCGGCTCGCAGATTAGAGGGGCGTCGTGAGTTTTATCGAAGGTTTTCCGGCCGGGTTTCCGGTTCTGTTTCTGCGTATCCGCTCGTCCGGATCATGTACAGGACGTGCCGTCGCAGAGGATGTCCCGTTGGTAGTGCGGGGTGGTCGAATTCCTGTAATCGTGTCATACCGAGCCGTTGCATGACCCGTTGTGAGCGCAGATTGCTCAAGGCGGTGAAAGAGATAATGGATTCCATTTTCGACAGGCTGGCGTACCGAAGGCAGCTTCGGGCCGCTTCCGTGGCATACCCGTTGCCCCACATTTCGGGGCGCAGTCGCCAGCCGATTTCCACCCGGCCGTACAACGGTCCGTCGAACGTGACCCGGTGAAGTCCCGTATAACCCAGCAGCTCCCCGTCCGTGCGACGTTCGAGGGCGTAGAGTCCGAACCCTTCCGTTTCGAATTCCCGGCGGATGCGGTCGAAGAAGGCGGCGGATTCCGGGAGGGAGAGCGGAGCGGGAAAATACTCCATCACCCGGGAATCGGCGTTCATCCGGGCGAATGCGGGAAAATCTTCATCCTGCCAACAGCGCAGAATAAGACGGTCCGTCGGGGAGGGGAGCAGCATGGTATGGTGATGTGAAGAGTGTCTAACTACCCATCGTCGCGTGACGGCCTTTTTGCCGGTTGGCTCCGAAATGACGTTGTAATAGATTGGCCAGTTGATCGGGAGCGATGTCGCGGTGGATCGTCCCGCCGTGTGCGATCGAGATGCCGCCGGTTTCTTCGGAAACGACCAGAATGATCGCGTCCGAAATTTCGCTCATGCCGATCGCGGCCCGGTGACGCGTACCGTAGGATTTGGGAACGTCGCTCTGCGTTACGGGGAGGATGCATTTGGCTGCGACGATGCGGTCGCCTTCGATGACGACGGCGCCGTCGTGCAGCGGTGCGTTCTTGAAGAAGATATTTTCGAGAAGCGGCGTCGAGATTTTGGCATCGATGGCGATACCGCCTTCGGTGATGAGCCGCAGGTCGCTCTGGCGGCCGATCACGATGAGCGCTCCCGTTTTGTGGGCGGACATCTCCCGGCAGGCCTGGACGATCGGTGCGATGATCGTTACCGATGTATTGTCGTTTCGGTTGAAGATGCGGGCGATGAAGTTGAACCGTTTCTGGCGCATGCCGATCATCTGCAAAAACCGCCTGATTTCGGGCTGGAAGACGATGATAAGGGCGATGACGCCGACGCTGACGAACTGCCCCAGGATGTTGGAGAGCAGCTCCATGTTGAGCGTGCGTACGACAACCCACATCAGGTAGATCATGATGATCCCGGAGATGATGTAGGGGGCGTTTGTTCCCCGGGTAGCGCGGTAGATCCAGAACATGATCGCCGCTACCAGGATGATATCTATGAAGTCGATGAATGTGAACGGAACAAATCCCATGGCGTATTTCGTTAAGGCAATTATATTTTTCAGTGTACCGCTGTCCGACGGCCGCAGCATCGAATCCGGGGAGCGCTTGTTCGCGGTCCGTGTCCGCGCTTGTATTCCAATTCACCCCTAAAATCTCTTCCTCGGAGGAGGGGAATTGGGGCGCTGCACTCCCGAAGAGGGCACTAAAACTATGCAATCATGTGTGTTAATTAGAGACAAAATTACGAAAAAAAGTAACGACTCTGAAAGAAAGCCGTTACTTTTTTGTCGGGGTATTGCTCCCGGGTGAGCGGAGCACTCTTTATTTCTTGTCCTTGTCTTTCTTTTCCAGTGCGTAAAGACGATTTACCTCCTGAAGCACGGCGGGCGTGATGTCGAGCGTCGAATCGGCGTCGAGCAGGGCATTGGCGTTGACGATGAGTTTGTAGCGACCGTCGGCATTGAGATTTTCGATGGCGCGGTGCAGCAGGTCCTGGGCCCGATTCGAGAAGACGAAATTCTCTTCGTCGAGCGCCTTGGCTTCCTTCTGGGCTGCGGCCTGGTACGAAGCTATGCGCCGCTCGATGTTCGCCTGCGTGGATTGTGCGTCATTGGTGGTGATAAGTCCCTTCTGGTATTTTTCCTGGAGTTGGGCTACTTCGTACTGGAAGTTCTGTTCCTTCTGCGCCCAGCTCTTCTGCGCTTTTTCAGTCTTGTCTTTCAGGGCGATACCTTCTGAATTGTAGAGATCGGACTGCGCGAGTACGGCTTCTACCTGTACGTATGCGATGTCGCCGCCGCCCACTTCCCGTTGCTCGGTTGCTTCGGTGCTTGCCGTTTCGGTACTTTTCGTGCCGCAGGCGGTAAGTCCGGCCAGTACGATCAGTGCCGTAAAGAAGAGTTTTTTCATGTGTTATCCGTTGTTTTGGTTAAAAATATCGCTTTGAAAGGCAAAGGTAGAAAAAAATCTTTACTTTTGCCAAGGCACATTCAAAATTAGAAATCCATGTACGAATATCTCTCCGGGACTATTTCAGAACTCGCTCCCACCCATGCCGTGTTGGATGTCGGCGGAGTGGGGTACTTTCTTCAGATATCGTTGCAGACATATTCCGAAATCGAGCACTCCGACCGAGTGAAACTGTTCGTTCATTACGTGGTTCGGGAAGACGCCCAGTTGCTTTACGGCTTTGCGTCGAAGGCCGAACGGGAACTGTTCCGCCACCTGATAAGTGTCTCCGGCGTAGGCGGCAATACCGCCCGGATGATTCTCTCGACCTATTCGCCGAGGGAGTTGCAGGGGATCATCGCTACCGAAAACGCCGTCCTTCTCAAAAATGTCAAGGGATTGGGGCTGAAAACGGCGCAGAAGATCATCGTCGAGTTGAGCGGCAAGATGGCCGGCCTGGGACTGACGGGGGATACTGTTACGGCCCCCGTCGCCGGCGGGGATTACGAGGAGGCGCTTGCGGCGCTGGTCATGCTCGGGTTCGGGAAAGCGGCGGCGGATAAAGTCGTAAAAATCGTTGCTCGGGAAAATCCCGGAGCTTCGGTGGAGGATCTGGTCCGTATGTCCCTTAAACGATTGTAGCATATAATCGTACATTTCTATTTCGCAGGGTACTCATATCTTTCGATGTATCTTTTTTTGACGGTTGCAGCATCGAATCCGAGGGTCGCTTATTCGCGGTATGTGTCCGCGTCTGTAACGCGGATCTTTCCCTAAATATCCTTCTCGAAAGGGGCGTGGGGCGCTACGTTCCCGATTAATTATTACGTTTTTGTAACGGCCTTCTTGTTTTTGTCGATTTAATATTTTTGAAACTTTTTTTTATATTTTTCTTAAAATATTTGGGGGGGGGAATTTTTTTATATTAGTTTTGCGCCGAAAAGAGTAAACGAACCCCCAAAATGTTTATCGTAAAAATGGAAGGATTTGCAGGCTTTGTCGGCCTTATGTTTGGTCTTGTTGTTTTATCGGTCATCATAACCCTGGTCGTATGTGCCGTTAAGAGGCATCGCAGGGAGTGGCTTCAGGACGGACAGCGTAGAGTCTGATTTTGTTTTGTAAAAAAGTTATTGGAGCTGCCGGAGCGAAAGAATCGCTCCGGCAGTCGATTTTTTTGTTCGGTTCGTTTCCGGACGTTTCGGATGGTCCGAACGTTCGGAAGATCGGACTTTATATCGTTTTGTCGCGACGCGGGCTTTCGTGTGCAGCTCCGGTTCTGTGTCGGGAGCGCAGGAAAACCGGTCGCCGGACCGTCGGGTTTCTTTGCCAGAGAGGGAAACATTGTTTTTCGGGGGGGCTGACTGCGGCGTCTGCGTTGGCAGCATCCGGCCTCGCAGTCGCTGCAGCGGATTTGCAATCGCGGTTCGCGGGGTGTGTGGGCGTGGTATCGCCGCCGTAAGCGATGCAGTGTATAGCCGAGCCGCGATACGTTCGGGGTGTAATCGTCGTTTTTTATCTCTGTACGAATACTAAAATCGTCCGGTCTGCCGTATTGTTAAGAAGAGCACCGGCGGGCGAGGCGGGCTTCGGTGTGTGGAGTTGCCGGGCCGGGGACGCGATGCGAATGATTCCGGGTTTCCGGACTTCGGGACTGTCCGAGCGATGTCGGTCGGGAAAACGAAGAATGAAGCCCGGTAAATTTTGCAAGTCCCGCAGGATTTGTTAAATTTGCGCGATTGTATGTCGAAAATCCGTTTCCATATTTTGCTTGCTGCGTTGCTGGTTGTTACCGGCTGCGGCGAGGATGACAAGGTTCTTCCCGAACAGCAGCAGCAGTTCGAGAGTTTCCTTTCCGGTAGCCACCAGCCCCGTCTGGTGACCGAGCAGGAGGCTATGAGTTCGGATGAAGACCTCGATTTTTACTCCACGTTCGGGCGCTGGTCGTATCGATATATTTACCATTATTACGATTCGGAACGTCAGACGCGTCCTGAAGCGGAGATCGGCGATGAGGTGGATCTTGTTTTCTGGGTCTATCTGTTCGAGAATCGGGCAATCACTGCGAGTACGATGCCGATCTACACCAACGACAGAAAGTGGGCCGAAAAACTTCAGGAGCAGGGACTCGATACGAAATACTGGAGTTTCGAACCCCGTCCCGTCCGTGTGGGCGGCGGTTCTTTCGTCGAAGGGGTCGAATTGTCGCTGCCGGGCTGCCGCGAGAAAGATACGGTCGAAGTATATATGACATACAATATGGCTTACGGCGATGCGCTGATCAATTTCATTCCGGAGCAGAGTCCGATCGCCGTTTTTTATACGATTGATTCGGTTCGTAAATAAGAAAACAATGAATAGTATGGGACGTTGGTTGCCTGCGATACTCCTTTTCGGTCTGACGACGCTCTGCTCCTGCGCTGAGGAGCCTGACAATGCTTATCCGGGGAATACCCAGAACAAAGCTCTGAAAGCCTGGATGACGCAGAATCGTCCCGATCTGCTGGAGAATTACCAGGAGGAAGGGGAGTATTACGTGGATGTCATTTCGCTGGGCGATCTGGCGGACAGTGCGATTCTGGAGACGGAGAGCTGGGTGTGGTACGATATCACGGGGCGGGATTTGCAGGGGAATATCAGTGTGGCCCGGGATTCCGTTTATGCGCTTCAGCAGGGAACTTTTACTCCTTATACACATTACGTTCCTTACTATCAGTTCTACGGTGAGCTGGCGAGCGGAACTTTCAAGGAGGGGACTTATCTGGCTATGCGGAACCCGTTGAAGCTGGGTGAAACGTATGCCGCGCAGAAGGGATTTCCCCGTGAGGTCGAATTGCGCGTGGGGGCCGAGGTCGTGCTGTATATGCCTGCGACGATCATATCCACCGAAGCCAATGGCGACGGAGGTTACGAGGGGCAGTATGCATTGAGTGCCAACCACCCGATGATCGCCCGGATCAAGCTGGTCGGAAGATCGAGTCAGCCGATTGAAACGGAGAGCGTCGCGGTCGATGATTTTGCGGCGGCGAACGGCGGACTGGACCCGACGGCTCCTCCGCAGGACGACGATTCCGAAACGGCTTCGGTCAAAGCCGGAGAGCCGGCCTCGTCGTATCGTTGGAAAATCGCCACGTCGGAGGCGCCTCAAATCTATGTGAACGAGAGTTTCAATCCTGCGGACGATGCGACCGGACTTTTCACCTATTCGAATGTTTATGTGGGATCGCAGCAGAAGGCGGACGAGATCGATCGTAAGATCAACAAGGCTTTGGTCGAGCGCTTCGGTACGGACGAACCGGGCGAACTGATCGATCCCGAGAAGAATGTCCGGGTCTGGTACATCGCCCGATTCCTGGACGGGTTCGTACAGAGTACCAATATCGACGAGGTGAAACGAATCGTTTACGGCGAGGTGGAATCCACCGGTACGTACATGAGCTACACTCCTTCGCTGAATAAGGACAAACAGATTCTGGCCTGGTATTACGCCTTGCCGCACTTCCGCTACGGAAGCTGGGGCGCTTTGCTGACCGTTTCGAGCAATGCGTACGGTGTGGTCGGCATTACCGGGACAACCCAGACCAGTTCTTCTACGAATTACGCCGCTACGTACGCTATGATGAATTATTACGGCATGATGAACAATTACTACGGTAATAATTACATGGGCAACTATTACGACGATTATTATGGCAGCTATATGAACGGTCTTTACGGCGGTTCGGTCTATAATCCTTACTACGTGGACAACTCCACATCGACCAGTACGACGATCACCGAGGTTTTGCCCTATACGCCGCTGTTGATCGAATTTTATATCGAGCCGGCTCAATAGTCCGTTGCCGGTTTTGTTTTCTGGCCGTCTGCAGGATTCCTGCGGGCGGCTTCGGTTTTTATTCCTTTGGCTGCGGGGCTTTTCATTCCCGACTCATTCCCGGCATTGGATTTGGAACATTTCGATTGTAAGACGGATTCTGTCGGTAAATTGGGTGTAATTGACGATTTTTTCAACTTTTTGTTCCGGAAAATTTTGAAATTATCGGAAAAGGATTTAATTTAGAGGAAAGAAAAAGAGGCCATCTCCGGTCTGCCGACAAATGGGTGCCGAACAGGGTCGGACTTTGTCGGAAGCGGAGAAGACGAAAAATAAATTCAACCTAAATAATTAGCAGTATGATTATCACATTTAATGAGTTGCGTCGTATCAAGGACAGACTGCCCAGCGGCAGCTCGCAACGGATTGCAGACGAATTGGGAATCTCGGTCGATTCGGTTCGTAATTATTTCGGCGGACGGCACCCCGAGGCGAAGGAAGGCGTAGGCATTCATATCGAACAAGGGCCCGACGGCGGCGTTGTGACGTTGGACGATACGACGATCCTGGATGCGGCGATGCGTATTCTGAATGAAAAATAGGATCGGAATCCCCGATTATGGCACCCCGGCTCCAGAGGCCGGGGTTTTCTGTTGCATTCCGTATCGTCGTGCGGATCGGGGGCAGGCAGGCTGCGGAATGACAGCGATGTCCGAAAGGGAGTTTCGGGCTGCCATTGTGACAGTCGGAATGTCAGTCCTTCCGGCGGTTTGTCAGATTTTACGCTCCGGAAAAGCAGGATGGTGCGAAAAGAACATTTGGTACAACCTTTGTTCACTAAACGATCGTCCGCACGGCAGCGGCAGGGCTGTGGAAGCGGAGCTGAAAAAGAAATTATTAAACTATAAAGCAACGATATTATGGCAAAGATTATTGGTATTGATTTAGGTACGACGAACTCTTGCGTCGCAGTAATGGAGGGTAACGAACCTATCGTAATCCCCAATTCCGAAGGACACCGGACTACTCCTTCGATCGTCGCGTTCACCGACAACGGCGAGCGTAAGGTCGGCGATCCGGCCAAACGTCAGGCGATTACGAACCCCAAGCGTACGATCTTCTCGATCAAACGTTTTATGGGCGAAACTTACGATCAGGTGGCACAGGAGGTCGAGCGTGCGCCTTATAAGGTGGTTCGCGGCGATAACAATACGCCGCGTGTGGATATCGACGGCCGCCAGTATTCGCCGCAGGAGATTTCGGCGATCATTTTGCAGAAAATGAAGAAGACGGCCGAGGATTACCTGGGGCAGGAGGTTTCGGAAGCGGTAATCACCGTTCCGGCCTATTTTTCCGACTCGCAGCGTCAGGCTACGAAGGAGGCCGGTGAGATCGCGGGCCTGAAGGTGCGGCGTATCATCAACGAGCCGACGGCCGCTGCGTTGGCTTACGGTCTGGATAAGAAAGGCAAGGATATGAAGGTCGCCGTCTTCGACTTGGGCGGCGGTACGTTCGATATTTCGATCCTGGAGCTGGGCGACGGCGTGTTCGAAGTGAAATCGACCAATGGCGATACGCACCTGGGCGGTGACGATTTCGACCACGTGTTGATCGACTATATGGCCGAGGCATTCAAAGCCGAACACAACGTGGATCTGCGCAAGGACCCGATGGCCATGCAGCGTCTGAAGGAAGCTGCCGAGAAGGCGAAGATCGAACTGTCGTCCTCGACTACTACGGAGATCAACCTTCCGTACATCATGCCGATCGACGGCATTCCTCAGCACTTGGTTATGACGCTTACGCGTGCCAAATTCGAACAGTTGTGCGATCACTTGATCCACAAGACCATCGAGCCTTGCAAGGTGGCCCTGCGCGATGCCGGTCTCGATGCCAAGCAGATCGACGAGGTGATCCTCGTGGGCGGTTCGACCCGTATTCCCGCGATCCAGAAGGTCGTCGAGAATTTCTTCGGCAAGGTGCCCAGCAAGGGTGTGAACCCCGATGAGGTCGTTGCCATCGGCGCTGCGATCCAGGGCGGTGTCCTGACCGGTGAGGTGAAGGACGTGCTGCTGCTGGATGTCACTCCGCTGTCGCTGGGTATCGAAACCCTGGGCGGTGTGATGACCAAGCTGATCGAGGCCAATACGACGATCCCGACCCGTAAGAGCGAGGTCTTCTCGACGGCGGCCGACAACCAGCCTTCGGTGGAGATCAACGTCTGCCAGGGCGAGCGTCCGCTGGCCCGCGACAACAAGTCGATCGGCCGCTTCCACCTGGACGGTATTCCGGCCGCTCCGCGCGGTGTGCCGCAGATCGAGGTGGCCTTCGATATCGACGCCAACGGCATCCTGAACGTATCGGCTAAAGATAAGGGTACGGGTAAGGAGCAGAAGATCCGCATCGAGGCTTCGTCGGGTCTTACCGAGCAGGAGATCCAGCGTATGCGCGACGAAGCCAAGGCTAACGAGGCGAAGGACAAAGAGGAGAAGGAGCGTATCGACAAGATCAACGCCGCCGATTCGAACATCTTCGCTACCGAGAAACAGCTCAAAGAGTACGGCGACAAGTTGCCGGCCGACAAGAAGGCTGCCATCGAAACGGCGCTGGGCAAGTTGAAGGAAGCGCATAAGAACGCTGACGTAGCCGCTATCGATACGGCTTTGGCCGAGCTCAATGCAGCATGGCAGGCTGCTTCGCAGGATATCTATGCCGCGCAACAGCAGCAGGGCGGTGCCCAGCAGGGTGCTCCCCATGCCGATGCAGGAGCCGGTACGAACGGTCAGCAGCAGGGTGGATCCAATCAGCCCGAAGATGTAGAGTTCGAAGAAGTTAAATAAAAAGTTGGAGGGAAGGTTCGGTTTGCGGACTTTCCGGTAGAAGAGCCAGGGTCGGCAGTATGTCGGCCCTGGCTTTTTTGTCTGTAGGGCGGATTGCGGGCTGCGGTTTCGGGGAACAGGTGCTTCGATACCGCTTTTCAGCGCCCTTGTTGCCGGTCGGGACGGTCGGACTCCTTCGGTGTTTTCCCGCGCGTCCGGTGTGCGGTCTTTGCTGTCGGGGTGCCGCCCGGAAATGAAATCGCACTCCTTCGATTTTCGGTTTCAACGGTGAAATCGGATGGTTTCCAGCGTTTTTTTGTCTATTCCTTTTTTGTTTCCCGCAATTTTTTCTATTTTTGTGCGTTTATTGGGATTTCTGAAATCCCGTTTCGGGTAACGGAAAAGAAACAAACAAATTATAACAAACTAATTTATACCCAATGCAAAGTAAAGGCGTAATCAAGTTACTTGCAATCCTGCTGGCGATTGCTTGTATCTACCAGCTCTCCTTCTCACTGAAAGCGAGAAGCGTGGAGAAAAGGCGGCCGAGTATGCCGCGAAAGTTTCGGAGTCGGATTCGCTCCGTCAGGCGGCGGAGATCTATTACCTGGACTCCGTGCAGAACAGGCCCGTTTATGATCTCGGATTCATTTCATTCACCTACAAGGAGGTCAAGGAGAAGGAGATCAACTTGGGTCTCGACCTGAAGGGCGGTATGAATGTCATGCTCGAGGTGCAGGTGGAGGACGTGCTGAAAGCCCTGGCAGGTGACAGCGCACACGATCCGATGTTCGAGGAGGCCATCGCCCGTGCCAACAAGGCGCTTAAAGAGGGTACCAACAACTACATCGGCGAGTTCGCCAAGGCTTATCGTGAGGTTTCCGGCGGTGCTCCGCTGGCTGCGCTTTTCGTAAGTCCGGATCGTAAGGATATCACGCCGAACAGCTCGGACAGCGAGGTCGAGAAGATCTTGCAGGAGGAAACCGACGCTGCGATCGACGCTTCGTTCAACATCCTGCGCAGTCGTATCGACCATTTCGGCGTTACGCAGCCCAACATCCAGCGCCTGCCCAATTCGCACCGTATTCTGGTCGAGCTGCCGGGCGTGAAGGAGCCGGAGCGCGTACGCAAGCTGTTGCAGGGTACCGCTTCGCTCGAGTTCTGGACGACTTATAATAACACCGAGTTGGTGCGTGCCCTGGAGCAGGCCGATCAGCTTTTGCGCGACGAATTGGCTGCCGGGGCGACCGATGCGGCCGTGGAGGAAACGCTTACTGAGGAGCAGCCGACTGCTGCCGGTACCGAAGATACGACCGAAAGCCTGATCGCAGAGGTGCAGAACAATGCTCCGGCTGCGGAGGAGGCTGCCTCGGCTTCGGGGGCATCCCGCTATACCCGCGAGGAAAATCCGCTCTTCTCGCTGCTCAATCCCTATGATGGCGGAGGCGCTGTCGTGGGTTCCGTAGCCGTTGCCGATACGGCGACCGTTGCCGGCTACCTGCGTATGGATGCCGTGCGCGAGTTGCTGCCTTCGGACGTTCGTTTCGAGTGGGGTATCAAGGGCGAACCGCAGAACAACGGGCGTTTCTCTCTTTATGCGCTCAAGGTCAGCACGCCCGACGGCAAGGCTCCGCTGGACGGCAGCGTGATCGTGGATGCGCGTGAAACCTATGCCGAGCGCGGTGCCGAAGCCAAGGTTTCGATGTCGATGAACTCGGAAGGTATTCAGGACTGGGCGCGTCTGACGGGCGACAATATCGGCCGCTGCATCGCCATCGTGCTCGACGGTTATGTCTATTCCGCTCCGGTCGTTCGCCAGAAGATCGAAGGCGGAAGTTCGGAAATCTCGGGTAACTTCACCATTCAGGAGGCGAAAGACCTCGCCAACGTGCTCAAGTCGGGTAAGGTGCCCGCTCCGGCACGTATTATTCAGGATACCGTCGTAGGTCCGTCGCTGGGGCAGGAGTCGATCAATGCGGGTATTCTTTCGTTTGTACTCGCGTTCGTGCTGGTGCTTCTCTATATGGGCCTCTACTATAAGACAGCCGGCTGGTTGTCCGATATCGCCTTGTTGTGCAACGTATTCCTGCTGCTCGGTGTTCTGGTTTCGTTCGGTGCCGTGCTGACGCTGCCCGGTATCGCGGGTATCGTGCTGACGATGGGTATGGCCGTGGATGCCAACGTGATTATTTACGAACGCATCAAGGAGGAGCTTCGCGGCGGTAAGGGTTTGAGCCTGGCTATCAAGGACGGTTTCTCGAAAGCATACTCCGCGATCATCGACGGTAACCTTACCACGATCATCACCGGTATCGTTCTGTTCATCTTCGGAAACGGTCCGGTGCAGGGTTTCGCCACTACGTTGATTATCGGTATTCTGACCTCGCTCTTCTGTTCGATCTTCATTACCCGCCTGCTGATCGAGGGCGTAGTCAATAAATGGGGAAAGATCTCCTTCTCGCGCAAGTGGTCGGAGAATCTTATGGGCAACGCTCATTTCGACTTCCTGGGCAAGAGTAAGATCTCCTACATCGTTATGATCGTCGTTTTGGCCGTTTCGTGCGTTTCGTTCGCGGTACGCGGTCTGAACATGGGTGCTGAGTTCACCGGCGGCCGTGCATACGTGATTCGTTTCGACCGCCCGGTACAGGCAGAGGAGGTACGTATGAAGTTGCAGGATGTCTTCTCCGGTTACGAGGATGCCGCTAATGTCAGCTTCGAGGTGAAGCAGTACGGCAATGAGAACCAGATGCGTATCGTGACGCAGTACAAGTACGACGACACTTCGGACGAGGCTACTTCGGAAGTGGATCGGATTCTGTACGACGCGCTGCATGGTCTGTACGGTTATCCCATCACCTTCGAGAATTTCCGCAATACGCAAAACGATATCAACGGTATTCTTACGGCAGACAAGATCGGTCCTTCGATCGCCAAGGATATGACTTGGGGCGCTATTTGGTCGGTGCTCTTCTCGCTGATCGCCATCGGCCTCTACATTTCGCTCCGCTTCAAGAAATGGCAGTATGCGACCGGCGCTACGACCGCGCTGGCATTCAATGCCCTGGTGGTGATCGGCGTCTTCTCGCTCTGCTACGGCTGGCTGCCCTTCAACCTGGAGGTGAACCAGGCCTTCATCGCGGCGATTCTGACGATCATCGGTTATACGATCAACGATACGGTGGTGGTTTTCGACCGTATCCGTGAATATCTGGTGCTCTATCCCAAGCGCGATCTGCGCGAGAACGTGAACAATGCGCTCAATGCGACCCTGTCGCGTACGATCAATACGTCGGGTACGACATTGGTTACTCTGCTCGCCATCCTCTTCTTCGGCGGCGAGACGATTCGCGGGTTTATCTTCGCATTGGCTTTGGGTGTGGTTGTCGGTACGCTTTCGACCCTGTTCGTGGCGACTCCGATCGCTTACGGTCTGATGAAGCGCGAGGGCCTCGGCAAGAAATAAAGGTCCGCTTTTTGAATAAAATAGGCTGCAACGTATTGTTGCGGCCTATTTTATTTTTAACTTTGCCTGACTTAAAAATTGTCTGTCATGGAGCGTTTCGGTTGGCTGCGTCGTTATGTATCTCCGGTCTTTCTGGCTTTGCTCGTCGCGTCGTTCATCCTGTGGTATATCGCCAAGTTGAACTATACCTATACGACCGAGCAGCCCTTCACCGTGAATGTGGACGGCGAGCGTTTCAAAGTTTCCTGTGTGGTGGAAGGAGTCGGTACCAACTTGTTCGGCTATCGAGTCTATATGAGTAAGCGGCTCCGGATTCCCCTGTCGGAGTTGAAATTCCGCTCCGTGAAGGCCGAGGACGGAGAGAAATTCCTGAAGATAGATTCTCTCTCTCTGCACAACGCCATTTCCGTCCGGTTGAGCGATATCAAGGTCATCTCCGTCGGATCGGTTCCCGAAATTCCGGATCCCCGTCAGCAAGAAAAATGATTAAGGTAGGTATAACAGGAGGTATCGGCAGCGGTAAATCGACCGTCTGCCGGCTTTTTGCCGCTTGCGGCGCCCCTGTCTATGATTCCGATACGCAGGCCAAACGCCTTATGGAGGAGGATGGGCCGTTACGGAGGCGGCTCGCCGCACGCTTCGGGGAGGAGGTCTATGCGGGCGGACGTTTGAATCGCAAGTTGCTGGCCGGCCGTGTCTTTTCCGATCCTGCGGAGCTTTCGGCGCTCAACGCGCTGGTGCACCCCGCCGTGATGGAGGATTTCGAACGGTGGTGCGGGCGGCAGTCCGGCGCCGACTATGTGGTTTTGGAGAGCGCCATCCTTTTCGAGGCCGGATTGGAGGGGTATGTGGACCGTACGATCGCGGTCACGGCTCCTATCGACGTGCGTATTGCACGCACCTGCCTGCGTGACGGGGCTTCGGCCGAGGAGGTACGGCGCCGTATCGCGGTCCAGCTCGACGAAGAGGAGTTGCGCCGGCGGGCCGACTATACCCTTGTCAATATAAATCTCGGGGAGCTCGAATACGAGGTTGCCCGTCTGGATAAATTGTTACGCGATGAAAACCGAAAACATTCTGCCTGATTTGACCACGCCGCGCGTTATGGCGATCGTCAATGTCACGCCCGACTCCTTTTTCGCCGGCAGCCGCACACCGGATGCCGAGGCTATCGAACGGCGTGTCCGCGAAGCGGCCGATGCCGGTTGCGATCTGTTCGACGTCGGAGGCTACTCCTCCCGGCCCGGAGCCGCCGAGGTGACGCCCGAGGAGGAGTGGCGTCGTGTGGAAGCGGGGGTGGCCGCCGTGCGGCGGATCGCTCCCACACTGCCCGTTTCGGTCGATACGTTCCGTGCTGAGGTGGCCCGGCGGGTGCTCGAAACATTCGGCCCGGTGATCGTCAATGACATCTCGGCCGGAGAGATGGATCCGGCCATCGTCGATGTGGTCGCCGAGTACGACGTTCCCTATATCGCTATGCACATGCGGGGTACTCCTGCGACGATGCAGGGGATGACCTCTTACCGCGATGTGGTGGAGGAGGTCGTTTCCTATTTCCGGCTCCGTGCCGAGCAGTTGCGTCGCTGCGGCGTGCGTCGGTTGATTTTCGATCCGGGCTTCGGGTTCGCCAAAACCCTCGAACAGAACTACGATCTGCTTCGGGGGCTGCACAACCTTTGCTCGCTGGGCTATCCCGTACTGGCCGGAGTGTCGCGCAAGTCCATGATCTATAAAGTGCTCGATACGACGCCCGACCGGGCGCTCGCCGGGACGATCGCTCTGGGCTGGGAGTGTTTGAGGCAGGGTGCCGCGATCCTGCGGGTGCACGATGTGCAGGAAGCGGTCGATACGGTACGTATTTTCAAAGCATTCCGCCCATGATAAAAGCTACGGATATCCATAAGAGTTACGGTGCGCTGGAGGTGCTCCGGGGAGTATCGCTCGAGGTGTCGCGCGGCGAGGTGGTTTCGATCGTCGGTGCCAGCGGCGCCGGCAAGACGACCTTTGCTTCAGATACTGGGTACGCTTTCCAAAGCGGATCGTGGCAGCGTCGAGATCGACGGACAGGATGTTTCATCGCTCGGTGATCGGGCTTTGTCGCGGTTCCGTAACGAGAAGATCGGATTCGTTTTCCAGTTCCACCACCTGCTGCCCGAATTTACGGCTTTCGAGAATGTCTGTATCCCTGGCCTGATCGGACGGCGTCCGAAAGCGAAGTGGAGCGGCGTGCCGGAGAGCTGCTGGCGCTCGTGGGGCTGACCCAACGCCGCGATCATAAGCCCGGCGAGCTGTCGGGCGGCGAGCAGCAGCGGGTCGCCATTGCCCGGGCGCTGGTGAATTCTCCCGCCGTGCTGTTGGCCGACGAACCTTCGGGCAACCTCGATACCCGCAACAAGGAGGAGGTGCACCGCCTGTTCTTCGACCTGCGCGAACGCTTGGGGCAGACGATCGTGCTGGTGACTCACGACGAGTCGCTGGCTCTCCGGGCCGACCGTCGGATCGTAATGAGCGACGGTCTGATCCTTCCCGAGTGACGGGAGTGACTGTTCTGAAATTAGTAGATTCCATTTACACGATTCTTATGGAGTTCGAACCGCTGCGCGAGTTGCTCGAAACCCTGTACGACCGCTACAACCGGACGGAGTTCATCGCTCCCGATCCGATCAGCGTGCCGCATCGTTTCGAGGGGCGCGAAGACCGTGAAATCGCGGGCTTTCTCTCGGCGACTATCGCCTGGGGCAACCGCCGCGCGATCGTCGGCAATGCCTGCCGGATGATGTCGTATATGGACAACGCCCCTGCGGATTTCGTGAAAAATGCTTCGGAGGAGGAGCTTCGCAAGCTGACAGTCTGCGTGCATCGGACCTTCAACGGCGAGGACCTGATCGCTTATGTACGGGCGCTGCGTTCGCTTTTCCGTCGTTACGGCAGTCTGGGCGAGTTCTTCGAGGGGCGTTATGCGGCCACGGGCTCGATCCCGTCCGTTCTCTCCGATTTTCGCCGCGAGTTTTTCGCCGAGCCGCACCCGATCCGTTCGGAGAAGCACCTTTCGTCGATCGACAAAGGCTCGGCCTGCAAGCGGCTGAATATGTTCCTGCGCTGGATGGTGCGCCGTGACGATCGGGGCGTGGATTTCGGGCTCTGGCGCTCGATCCCCATGTCGGCGCTCTACCTGCCGCTCGACCTTCATTCGGGCAACGTGGCACGAGCTTTGGGATTGCTTGTCCGGCGGCAGAACGACTGGCGGGCCGTCGAGGAGGTTACCGCCGTGCTTCGCACGTTCGACCCGGAGGATCCCGTGCGTTATGATTTCGCGCTGTTCGGCGCCGGTATGGACGGTTTTCTAAAAGGATAGCCATGTTCCGGTTCAAACAGTTTGCCGTGCGGCAGGATCGCTGCCCGATGAAGGTCGGAACCGACGGGGTGCTGCTCGGTGCCTGGGCCGAAGTACGTCCCGGGGACCGGCGGATGCTCGACGTAGGTACGGGCACGGGCCTGATCGCCCTGATGCTGGCCCAGCGGAGTGCAGCCCGGATTACGGCGGTGGACGTCGATGCGGAGTGCGCGACGCAGGCGGCTGAAAATTTTGCCGCGTCGCCCTGGGCGGACCGTTTGGATGCAGTAGCCGTCGCGGTGCAGCGATACGATCCGGTTGAAAGATTCGATCTGATCGTGTCAAATCCGCCTTATTACGTCGATTCGCTGCTTTCGCCCGATGAAGGGCGCAACACCGCCCGCCATGCGGCGGGATTGCCGTTCGGGGAGCTTGCGGCGGCTGTCGTTCGTCTGCTTGCGCCCGGCGGACGCTTTGCATTGGTGTTGCCGCCCGTCGAGATGCAGCGATTCCGTTCGGCGGCTCTCGGGCGGCTCTATCCCGTTCGCTGGACGGAGGTTTATTCTACGCCCCGGCGCGGGGTGCGGCGTATCCTTGCGGAGTTCTGCACGACGCCCGTACCGCCGCCGGAACCTTCGCGGCTCGTGATCGAACTCGGCGGCTCGGACTCCTATACGGAGGATTACCGCCGTCTGACGGGGGATTTCTACCTTAAATTTTGATTATACGGGCAATTCGTATAAATTTGCATAAATTAAAATTTTCCGTGAATATGAAGAGAATGTTATGGATGCTTCCGCTGCTTTTCGCCGGGATGACGGCTGCGGCCCAGAATCAGGATATGGCCCGATTGGGAACCTATATGGACAACGGCGAGTTCGTGGTCGGCACGGCCGAAACCGTTCTTGCGGCCGATATTACGGTGCGTTGCGAGAAGATCGTCTGCGGTCCCTATGCCCGCTATGCCCAGAAGTTCCTCGGTCTGCGTGCGCCGCTTACCGACAAGACTGTCTATACGGTCGCCGATGCCGCCATTGCGCTGATGCCGGGCGAGCGATACGTGACCGCCGGGGAATTGCCCGCTTCGACCTGTCGGGTGGAGAGTTACGAGGCCCAGGGGGCCGATTTCGCCCGGTTGCAGACCGACCGCCTCGACATGACCGAACCCGATCTGCAAACCGCTGCCCGAAATGCCGCCGCCGCGATTTTTTCGCTGCGTAAACACCGTCTTGACCTGATTAGCGGCGAGGCTGGAGAGAATGTCTTCGGTGCGGGACTTCCTGTGGCGTTGGAGCGTCTCGACCGGCTGGAGCAGGAGTATCTGGAGCTCTTCCTCGGCCGACGTGTAGTGACGACCGAAACCCGCCGTTTCCGCGTGACGCCCGCCGAGGGTAAATTGCAGCAGATCGTCTGCCGTTTCAGCCCCGATGCGGGGTTGTTGCCGGCCAACGACCTGACGGGAGATATCGTCCTGTTGCAGTACGAGCCGCAGGGTATGGCTGTCGATGAAGCCGGTGTGCGTCCCACTTCCTCTACGATTCCGTACCGTATTGCCGCTCTCACGCGCTGTTCGCTCATCGCTGCCGGGCAGGAGCAGGCCGCGCAGGTGCTGCCCGTTTTCCAGTTCGGCCGTACGATAGCCCTTCAGGTTCCCAGAAACCGCTAAACCAATGGATTATACGTCGCGGATGGCTGCCCTGTTGGGGCGTTTTCGCCGGGAGCGGAACGGCGTGGTGGCCGATACGATGCAGTATCGGGGGAAAGCGTATGGACTGAATTACGGTGTGAGCCTGCCGACGATCCGTGCTGTCGCGCGAGCCGAGCGGCCCGATTCCGACTTTGCCCGTTTCCTCTACCGGCAGGATGTGCGGGAGCTGAAATTGGCCGCTTTCTGGATCGCCGATCCCGTGCAGGTGACTTCCGTCGAATTTTCCGACTGGGGCGAAGGTATTGCCAATTCGGAGATGGCCGAAGAGTGTGCCTTCGCGCTGATGTCCCGGTCGCCGCGCGGCGACGAGTGGGGCAGAGCCTGGTGCGATACGGGGAACGAATTGCTCGGGTATGCCGGCTTGTTGGCTCTTTCCCGTATTCCGCATCCCGATTTCAGTTCCTTGGTCCCGGTGCTCCGGCGGCTGGTCGTGACGTACCCCGAATCGAATTTGGTCGCGCAGGGTGTCGTGGCGCTGCTGGCGGCGATCATGACGAATCCCGCCGTACAACGGCGGGACATCGAAATATTCCTCTCTTCGCTCGGGCCGGGAAAAACGGCCCGTTACATCGAGGAGGAGATGACCTGGCGGCTGGAGTACTAATTCAGGCAGACGTGTTCGACTGTTTCGACCTGTTCCTGGAGCGCCAGCAATTCCTTATAGGTCAGCGGGCCTTCGCAGCGTCGGATCTCATCCCCTTTGCGGAAGTAGATCAGCGTCGGCGTCGTGCGGATCATATAACGGTAGAGCAGGTAGGCATTCTCGTCCGCGTCGGTGTTGATCCGGTAGATGTCCACGCGTCCGGCCATGCGGCGTTCGAATTGGTCGAGCGCAGGCTCCATGGCTTCGCACGGAACGCATTGACTGGTGAAAAAATAGATCATCGTGATCGCGTTGCGACCTATTATCTTATCGAAATCTTTCATATTTAAGCGGTATTTTTTGTTTTTGCCGATTTTCGAATCCTTTTCTGAATGACAGGTGCCGTATCTGTTTCTCGAAGAACTCTTCCTTTTTGAGGGAAGTACCAAAAATAGTGCCCCGATGAGTTATCATCGGGGCTTCTCGTGCAAGTTTTTAAAAGATACCGGGAATTCTGCCTATCCTTCCGCGAACAGGGCACGCGGCAGTTGGTCGATGCTGTTGATCGTGACGATTTCGATACCTTTGGGTTTTTTGATCGAACGGCCCAGGTAGCCCGACACGACGATCCGTCTGAACCCGAGCCGGGCAGCTTCGCTGATACGCTGTTCCGTACGGGGGGCGGGGCGCACTTCGCCCGACAAGCCGATTTCTCCCGCCAGGCAGATCCCTTCGCCGATCGGACGATCGTAGTAGGAGGAGATCACCGCTGCCGTGACCGCGAGGTCCAGTCCCGGATCGGCGACCTTGAATCCGCCGGCGAAGTTGAGGAATACGTCCTTCGAGAACATCTTCATTCCCACGCGTTTTTCGAGCACGGCGAGCAGCATGTTCATACGTTTGTTGTCGTAACCGGTCGCCGTGCGCTGCGGAGTGCCGTAGGCCGCGTTGCTCACCAGTGCCTGCACTTCGATCAGGTAGGGGCGGATGCCGTCCACCGAAGCTCCTACGGCGATGCCGCTGAGCGGGGTTTCGTAGTGCGAAAGCAGGATTTCCGACGGATTGTCCACCTCGCGCAACCCTGCGTCGAGCATCTCGAAAACGCCGATTTCGAACGTAGCTCCGAAACGGTTCTTTATTCCTCGCAGAATACGGTATATCAGGTTGTTATCCCCTTCGAACTGGAGTACAACATCGACGATGTGCTCCAGGATTTTCGGGCCGGCGATCGTGCCGTCCTTGGTGATGTGACCGATGATGAAGATCGACGTTCCGGTCGCTTTGGCGTATTTGAGCAGCGATGCCGCGCATTCGCGGATCTGCGAAACGCTCCCGGCCGACGATTCGATGATGTCGGTATAGATGGTTTGGATAGAGTCGATGACCACCAGGTCGGGCCGTTGCTCTTCGATCTGGGCCAGAATATTTTCCAACAGAGTTTCGGCATAGATCAGACACCCTTCGTTGCCGATGCCCAGACGCAGGGCCCGCATCTTGATCTGCTCGGCCGACTCTTCGCCCGAAACATAGAGGGTTTTCAGGCCGTTGTCCGCCAGGGCGATTTGCAGGCTGAGGGTCGATTTGCCGATACCCGGCTCGCCGCCGAGCAGCACGAGGGAGCCGGGCACGAGCCCTCGCCCAACACGCGGTTCACCTCCCGGTTTCCCAGGTCGATGCGGCGGTGTTCGCTTTCGTGGATGTCGGCGATTCGCTGCGGACGGGCTTTGGGCAGGTTGGCGACAGTCGCAGGTCCGCCGCCGCTTTCACGGGCGATCACCTCTTCGGTGAATGTGTTCCATTCCCCGCAGGAGGGGCAGCGTCCCAACCATTTGGGGGCTTCGAAGCCGCAGTTGCGGCAGAAGAATGCTTTCTTGACCTTTGCCATGTCGTATCGTTTTTCCGGGGAGTGCCGATGCTGCCGCGACGGGCATCCGCATTCCTTGTTATAATCCCATTTCCTCGTCGATCAGAATCACGGTAATCCGCTTGCGGGGAAAGCAGCGCTCCATCCGCAGATGCGTGTTGCAGATGCGCCCTTCCGAGTCGCAGTCGGCGCAAACGCCTGTCGCTGCACAAGGGGTTTTCTGTCCCAGCCGGGCGACGTTCCGGGGTGCCGCGATGTCGCGGATGCGTGCCTCGGCCGCAGCGCGTGTCGCCACGATCTTGTTACGCCCTGCGACCAGCAGCACCTTGCGGGGGCCGAAGGCGATCGCCGCTACCCGGTTGCCGATCCCGTCGAGCCAATAGAGCGCCCCCTCTTCCGTGATGGCATTGATTCCCGAAATGTACAGATCGGCCAGCAAACCCTGTCGCCGGATCTCGATCCGTTCTTCGGGAGGTAAGGTGTAATCCACTCCGTCGAACAGGCGGTAACGCCCCTCCCGGCGAAGCTCATCGACGATGCCCGTCGCCTCCATCGTCATGGAGCCTCCGAAAGAGATCGTTTCCGGGGCGGCGGCCCGAATCTCTTCCCGCAGGATCTGCCGGGCCTCTTCGGTCGTTGCGGCGATCCGGACTTCGAATCCTCTGCGGAGGAGGTTCTTGCGGCACTGTTCGAATGTTTCGTTCATATCGTCAGTAGAAAATCGTAATCTTCGGTTTCGTTCTCTTCAGGGGCCTTTACAAGCCGAGGTCTTCGTCGATCAACACCACGGTAATCCGCTTGCGGGGAAAACAGCGTTCCATCCGCAGGTGCGTGTTGCAGATACGGTCTTCCGAATAGCAGTCGGCGCAGACACCCGTTACGGCGCAGGGCGTGCGGAATCCCGGATGCCGGGCTATGTTCTGCGGGGCCGCGATGGTGCGGATCCGCTCTTCGGCCGCTTCGCGGGTCGGTGTAATCTTGTTGCGTCCCACGACCAGCAGTACTTTGCGCGGCCCGAAGGCGATCGGGGCGATGCGGTTGCCGATCATATCGAGCCACAGCAGGGCACCGTCTTCCGTGACGGCGTTTATACCGGTAATGAAGAGATCGGCCAGCAAGCCCTGGCGCCGGATTTCCAGCTTCTGCGGCCGAGGCATCGCAGGGTCGAAACCGTCGAACAGGCGGTAGTGGCCGTCCCGATGCAGGTCATCGACAATACCCGTGGCTTTCATCGTCATCGAATCCCCGAAACAGATCGTTTCCGGGGCGGCGGCCCGAATTTTTTCCCACAGAATTTGCCGGGCCTCTTCGGTCGTTGCGGCGATCCGGGCTTCGAATCCGCGCCGGACGAGATTCCGGCGGCAGCGTTCCAATGTTTCGTTCATGGCGGCGTTATTTGATGAAGAATCGGTAAATGTCGTTTCCGTTGGCATAGACCAGCAGCGCCAGAATAATCATCAGGCCGACGTATTGGGCCACTTCGAGGAACTTTTCGCTCGGCTTGCGGCGCGTGATGATCTCCCACAGGGTGAACAGGGCGTGTCCGCCGTCCAGTCCCGGGATCGGGAGCAGGTTCATCACCGCGAGGATGATGGACAGGAAGGCGGTCTTGAGCCAGAAGTCATGCCAGTCCCAGCTGCTGGGGAAGATGCTGCCGATAGCCACGAATCCGCCCAGTTCCTCGTACATTTTGGTTTTGGGCTGCACGATCAGCTTCAGTTGGTCCCAGTAGCTCGAAATCGTCTTTCCGGCCTTGTGGATACCTGCCGGGATGGACTCCCAGAATGTGTAATATTGTGTTCGGAGCGAATAGGGATTCGTGACCGTCACGCCGATCCGTCCTTCGGCATCGACGGGCAGTGCGAGCGAATCGATGAGCGCACCGTCGCGGCGGACGGTCAGCAGAACCTTGTCGTTCTTGTGTTTTTGCAGGTAGTCGCGGTATCGGGGGTAGTCCGCGTCGCGCAGATCGTCGATCGCTACCACTTCGTCGCCGGACTCGAGGCCCGCTTCGACTGCCGAGGTGTAGGATACGCTGTCCACGATGAAGGGGAGCCGCAGGGTGAAGAGGTCCTCGTAAGCCTTCTCCTGCCGCATACGGAGCAGGGATTCGAAGGGAATGTCGAGCGTTACCGGCTCTCCGCCCCGTTCGACTACCACGCGGCGGCCGCCGTCGGTAATCAGCAGGTCGTTTTGTACCCGCATGACGTTGTCGATCTCCTCGCCGTCGATCGACACGAAACGGTCACCGTCCCGGAAGCCCATTTCGTGAGCCGTCGGGTTGAAATTATAGCCCCATTTCGCGTCCTGGTTCGAAAAGTAGGAGTCGCCCCAGGTGTAGCAAACGGCGCAGTAGATGACGATGGCCAGCAGGACGTTCATCATGACGCCGGCCACCATTACCAGGAGCCGCTGCCAGGCGGGTTTGGCCCGGAATTCGTCGGGTTTGACCGGCTGTTTCATCTGTTCCTTGTCCATCGACTCGTCGATCATGCCGGCGATCTTGACGTAGCCGCCCAGCGGCAGCCAGCCCAGACCGTACTCCGTGTCGCCCCGCTTGAACTTGAAGAGCGAAAACCACGGGTCGAAGAAGATGTAGAATTTTTCGACGCGGATCTTGAAAGCCCGGGCCATCAGGAAGTGCCCGAGTTCGTGAATGCCCACGAGGATCGTGAAGCAGAGAAAAAGTTGAGCGATTTTGATAAGAATATCCATTGCTTAAGCGTTCGTTTTTCAGTTTGTTTTCTATGTCAGGTACGGCGGGAAACCCGTTCTGTCTTTACCTGTCGAAAACATTTATTGTAAGAATGTTTTTTGCCGATAATCAGAGCCGCAGGTATTCGGCGGCCAGACACCGGGCTTCGGCGTTCGCTGCGCCCAGGTCCCCGAGGGATGGCACGGCTGCGAACGAGGATTTGCCCAGTGCGTATTCGATGCTGCGCACGATCTCCAGATAACCGCACCGGCGGGCGAGGAAGGCTGCCACGGCCACTTCGTTGGCGCCGTTCATCGTACAGCCGGCCGTGCCGCCGCGCCGCAGACAGTCGTAGGCGAGGTCGAGGGCCGGGTATTTGATCCGATCGACTTCGGCGAAGGTGAGGGTGGGGTGCTCTGCAAAGCTGAAAGGCGCCACCGGACGGTCGAGGCGCTGCGGAAAACTGAGCGCGTAGGCGATCGGTGTCCGCATGTCGGGCGATCCCAGCTGGGCCTTGATCGCTCCGTCGCCGAATTCGACCATCGAATGAACGATCGACTGGGGGTGTATCAGCACCGATATCCGTTCGGCCGGTACGCCGAACAGCCAGTGCGCCTCGATCACCTCGAATCCTTTATTGACCAGCGTGGCGCTGTCGATCGTGATCTTGTCGCCCATCCGCCATTGGGGATGCTTCAGTGCCTGTTCCACCGTTACGTGAGTCAGCTCCTCGCGGCTGCGGTCGCGGAAAGCTCCGCCGCTGCAAGTGACGATCAGCCGTCGCACGGGCGACTTTTCTCCTGTCAGGCACTGGAAGATCGCCGAGTGTTCCGAGTCGATCGGGACGATCGGGGCTTTGTGCCGGGCCGCCAGCGGCATCACGTAACAGCCGCCCGCCACCAGCGTTTCTTTGTTGGCCAGCGCCACCTTTTTGCCCGCTTCGACCGCCGCTATCGTCGGCATCAGGCCGGCGTAGCCCACCAGGGCGTTCACGACTACATCGACCTGCCCGCTCTGTACGACTTGCCGCAGGGCTTCCTCGCCGGCATATACCTTGATCGACGTGCCGTCGAGTGCCTGCCGCAGGGCGTCGTATCGCCGTTCGTCGGCGATCACCACGCTGTCGGCGTCGAACTCCACGGCTTGCCGGGCGAGCCGCTCCCAGTTGCGATGGGCCGTGAGGGTCGTGATCTCGAACAGTCCGGGATTTTCCCGAACGATGTCGAGGGTTTGTATTCCGATGGATCCGGTCGATCCGAGCAAGGCGATTCTTTGTTTCATAACGAAGGTCAGAAGACGATATAACTCTCCGGATCGACGGGCTTGCCGTTGCTCCAAAGTTCGAATTCGAAAATTTTGGCGTCGCCGCCGTCGGCCAGCACTTCCGTATTGGATCCGATGACACCGCCCCGTTTTATTCGCTGTCCTTTGGTTACTAACGATTTGGACAGGTTTTTATAAATCGATATCAGGTTGTTGGAGTGCTGTATTTCGATCAGGTAACCCGTTTCGGGGGTCCAGAGATTCATCACCACCACGCCGTCGTCCGCCGCGACGATCTGGGTGTCGGGCGATGCGGCGATGCGGATGCCGAAATTCTCGCGTTTGATGTCGAACCGCTCGATGACGATGCCTTCGATCGGGGCGACCATTTCGATGGGCTTGCGTGCGGTACCGCTGCCTGTGCTCTGCCCGAGGCTGTAAGGACCTTCGCCCTCCAGTTCGGCCCGCAGCAGCGAATCTTCGCGGCTGGGCACCACGAGTGTCTTGTTCGTGCGGATGCTGTCCTCCTTGCCCACGGTTCGCACCACCGGAGTCTTGCCCTCCATGATGAGGGCGATGTTGTTGTTATAGGTAATCATGTCGTTCATCATCCGCTCCATGGAATCCAGACGGATGACGCTTTGCATTAGACTCTCGCGCGAGCGGGCCGCTTCGACGCGGTAGCCGGGCAGGAGTTCCAGCACCGGCGTATAGGCTACGATCGACAGAATGAGGATGAAAAGCAGCAGCGCGAAAGCCAGAAACGCGGCGAGCAGACCTGCCGGGGAGATGTGGGTGTACCACTCCTCGACGTTGTCGGTCGCATTGAGCATGCTCAGGCGGCGTTTGCGGGAGAAGCGTTTCCACCACGAGGATATGGAATGAAATGCGTTCATGATTCTGTTTTTGATCGTTGTTTGCGATTAGGCCGAAACCGCAGGGGTTTCCGCCGGTCGGAAAGCCTGGGCTGTTCGTTTCGCCTTCCCGGTCCGGCATATCGAACGGGGCCGATGGTATTCCTGCCTTTTCGCGCCGGAAAGTTGAATTGTACAAAGGTAACAATAAATCTTTGAATTTAATGCCGGTTTCCTTACCTTTGTACGTTTCTTTGAAACGAGTAAAAAACTGAATATAGTATGATAAAACCGACATTATTGGTGTTGGCTGCCGGCATGGGATCCCGTTACGGATCGCTCAAGCAGATGGACGGGGTAGGTCCCGGCAACGAAGCCATCATCGACTATTCCGTATATGACGCCATTCGTGCTGGCTTCGGCAAGGTGGTATTCGTGATCCGCCACAGTTTCGCTTCCGACTTCCAGGAGGTTTTCACCGAAGAGCGTTTCGGTGGCAGGATCCGCGTGGAGTATGTCTATCAGGAGCTGGATTGCCTGCCCGAGGGGTTCACCGTACCCGAAGGGCGTGTGAAACCCTGGGGAACGAACCATGCGATTCTGGTGGCGAGGGATGCCGTTCACGAGCCTTTCGCCGTAATCAATGCCGATGATTTTATGGAGCGGAAGCGTTCCGTACCATCGCCGAATACCTTCGCGGATTGGATGGAGCGTCGGGACGCTATTGCATGGTGGCGTACGAGTTGAGCCGGACGCTTTCCGAAAACGGGACGGTGTCGCGCGGCGTCTGTTCGGTAAACGCTGCCGGCGATCTTACGGGAATGGTCGAGCATACGCAGATCGAACGCACGGCGGCCGGGATCGTCGATCACGGTGCGAACGGGGATGAACCGTTGGCCGAAGATACGCCCGTGTCGATGAATCTTTTCGGCTTTACTCCCGATTACTTCGCCCACTCCGAGGCTTTTTTTCGGTCGTTTCTGCAGGAGAATGCCGGGAATTTGAAAGCCGAGTGTTACATTCCGTCGATGGTCAATAAGCTGATCGCCGACGGCACGGCTTCCGTTCGGGTCCTCCGTTCTCCGGCGCAATGGTTCGGCGTGACCTATAAGGAGGATAAACCGTTGTTGGTCGCTAATTTGAAGAAGATGATCCGGGCGGGGATTTATCCCGAATACTTGTGGCGATAGACAAATCGTCGTCGGTCCGGTAATGGAAAATCGCCGATCCAAACGGATCGGCGATTTTGATTGGTTTTCCTGCACTCGACGAAGTCGGTTTGCGAGTAGAAGGCTTTTACAAGTTTGGGTGTCGTCCCAAGTCCTGATCGAAAGACCAGGCTATTCCGTTCGTCTTTCGCTTTCTGTGCCCGATGCCCCTGAAAGGCCGCTCGTTGTTGTTACCAGCCACCTGTCAGCCTCTCTAAAACGAAGTTTAGTCTCTCGACCACCTGTCCGCCGGCTCCGATTCGGAGGTATTCGTGATTCCGGGACAGGTGAAATACCCGGGCTTAATCCAGGTAACCGGCTTCTACCAGTTGTTGGCGGATTTTCACCCAGTCGGCTACCGGACGGGCTACGCCGTCCATAAAGCGGATCGGACATCCCAGTGCACTGTCGTCGATATAAAGGTCGGCGTGGACTTTCGGCGACGAAGTCCAGGACTTCTGCCCGGGATTCTCGTTGATGGCGTACAGCGGAATTTTCTGTTCCTTGAACCATTGGACGGCTTTTTCGAGTAGTTGTCCGCTGCGCATGGTGTACAGGATGAGTTTGCAGTCGTTCGCCACGAGTTCTCCTTGAGTACGAAAAACCGCACCTGCGTCCATCCCCATATGCGGATAGGCGTGTGTCACGACGGTTCCGTCGAAATCGATCGCTATGATTGCTCCTTTAACGGCCATATCGGTTATTTCTTTTGAAATTTATTACGTGTCCATTCGCATAATTTGCCCCAGAAACCCTTCCTTTGTCGTGGTTTCCTCTTCGTCGAGGCCATACCCGTAACCATAGCCGTAGCCATAACCGTACCCGTGACGCTTTGTCGAGCTGGCTCCGTTGAGGATGATGGCCATATTATGGAATTTCTTTTCGCGGTACAGCCGTTCGATATCCGGCAACTGACGACGGTCGAGCAGGCCTTCCCGTACTACATAAATGCTGAGATCTGCCAGACGGTCGGTGATGATGGCGTCCGCTACGGCCATCGCCGGGGTGCTGTCGATAATTATGTAGTCGTAGCGTAGTTTCAGTTCTGCGGTCAACTCTTCCATCCGCTGGCTCAACAGCATTTCGCTCGGGTTGGGTGGTTGGATGCCGGCGTAGATGATGTCGAGGTTTTCCGACAGTTTGGATTTGCGGATGATCGCCTGAAGCTCCGTATTTCCGGACAGGTAGCTGGAAATGCCGTTGGTATCCCCGCCGTGCCCCATTTGTTTGGAGAGGGTGCGGCGCCGCAGGTCCAGGTCCATGATGACGACCTTCTTGCCCGTCGTGGCGAACGTCATGGCCAGGTTGGTCGAAACGAACGTCTTTCCGGCGTGGGGATTCGACGAGGTGATCATAATAACTTTTATCTCTCCCTTGCCCAGGTTCATGAAGTTCATGTTCGAGCGGATCATGCGGAAAGCTTCCGACACCGGATCGCGGCCGTTTTCGCGTACGACGAAGCTTCCCCGTTGCTTTTCACCCGAATATTGCGGAATATCCCCCAGGAACGGAGCCGAAAGGTTGTCCTCGATGTCCTTCCTCCCCCGGATCGTGGTGTCGAGTATCTGAATCAGATAGATAACCAGGAAAGGAATACCCAGCCCGAACAGGAAGGCGATTCCCGCAATCAGCACGGTATTGGGCGACACGGGGCGCGGGAGCCGTATGCACTGTCGATCGTGCGTGAGTTGCTTTCCGTGATGACCATGGTGATGGCGTTCTCCTCGCGTTTGTTGAGCAGGTAGAGGTAAAGTTCCTCCTTGATTTTCTGCTGACGGACGATGTCCAGAATCTGTTTTTCCTGCGTCGGTACCGAGGATATTCGTTGATTGGTCAGCGCCTCTTCCTTTCGTAAAGCGGCCAGTTGGATCTGCAACGTGGAGATATAGGAATCGAGCGTCGCGATGATCGACCGGCGTGTGGAAGCCAGTCCGTTGCCGAGATTCTGAATGATCGGGTTGTTCTCCGAACTCTCGGAGTTGAGCTTCATATAGCGTTGCAACTCGGTATTGTAGCCCTCTATCTGGGAGTTGATCGCGGGGCTGTTGATCGAGAGCGTTCCGGGAATCAGTTCATTGGTTTTGGTCGGGTCCAGCAGGTATTCTTTGAGGAATTCCGTCATTCGGATCTGGTTTTCCAGCGAGAGGCCGTCGGTTTTATATTGGGCGCTTTCGGTAATCGTCTGCTCGGCTTCCGATACGATATCGTATATTTTGTTGTCTTTTTTGAATTTTTCGATGTTGCGGTCCACTTCGCTCAGTTCTTCGGAGATGATCTCCAACCGATTGTCGATGAATTGTCCCGTGCTTTCTGCGATCCCCCGTTTGTCGTCGATCGCATCTTTTTCGTAAACCGCGATCAGCGTATTGATGACATCTTCCGCTTTTTTGGGAACGGAACTTTTCATAGAAATGGTGATGATCGAGGCCTGTTTGTTGGCTACGAAACTTTTGACTTCATGCTGGTAGAACTGCGTTACTACGCCCAAGTTGCCTTTGGTGACCCGGATCGGAGCCTTTTCGTAGTAATCGGGGGACATATAGAGAGTCGGCCGGATAATCATTTGGCCGACAGGCGTGGAGATCGTATCGCCGAATACGGCCGAAATTTCCTGCTTGAATTTCTGTTTGTCGGGACCGAATATTTCGAAGTAGTTGAGTTTTACGATGCTGTCGGGGCGCAGCGAAACTTCGAACCGGAATCCCTGCCGGTCGTTATCGTTGATGAACTCCACTGCGATCGGACTTTGCCCGTAGAGATCCTGGGGACGTAATCCGTCCTTCGTTTCGTATTGAACGGTCAAACCCAGCTGTTTGACCACTTCCGTCATCAGGCGGCGCGATTGGAGAATATAAATTTCGTTGTCCACATTGCGGCGCTGTGACAGGCCCGCCAGGTCGCTCAGGGTCGCCAGGTCGGTATCCCCTCCCTTGCGGCTGTCTTTCACGAGGATGTTGGCCGTGCGGCTGTATATTTTCGGGGTGCGTAAAATGTAGATGTAACCGCATCCGACGCAAACGAATACCGGGATGACGAACCAGTACCAGTTGGCGATTACCGTCTGGATCAGATCGTGCACCGAGAAAGTAATGTGTTCCTCCTGCTTTGTATCGCTGTTCGCGGAGTTCGGGTTGATATTGTTAGGTGTCATGCCTTGTTGTGAAAATTAACGGGTGAGTGTGACGATCAGAGTCGCTACGGACACGGCGGTACTGATCAGCGAGATATAGAAACTGCGGTTCTGGCTGATTTCGCCGGCCTGGGCCCGGTACTTGTTCGGCTTCACGTAAATTACGTCGTTCTGCTGGAGATAGAAATAGGGCGAATCGTAAATGTCCTGCGAAGTCAGATCGAGAGATGCTGTGGTGCGGACGCCGTTTTCCTCCCGGATTACCTTGACGTCGGAGCGCACGCCGTAGATGGTCAGATCACCTGCCAGCGACAGGGCGTCCAACAGGGAGATGCGGTCGTTGGTGATGTCGTACTGTCCGGGACGGGCGACCTCTCCGATGACCGAGATTTTCATGTCGGCGAACTGTATATTGACCGTCGGGTCGCTGATGTATCCGCCTTCCCGGATTTTGTCCGCGATTTCCTGGGCCAGTTCACTACGGGTCTTGCCCTTTTGCATTGAATGGGGCCGATGATCGGCATATCGAGGTCGCCGTTTTCATCGACGGTCCTGATCTGTAACGACGCACTGTTCGACGAATAGGTCGAAAGAGGGGTTCCGGTCAGGGAGTTGAGAGAGGTCGATGTATTGAACGGCGCAGCCAGTTCCGGGTCCCGGCTGTTGACCACGACGGTCAGACGGTCCAGCGGCTTGATGCGTATTTGATAATCCTGGGCGATTTTGACCTGCTCGTCGGCTTGAGTGTCTTGCAGGTAGATGACGCGCTTCTGGGAGGCGCATGACGCAAGAACGACGACCCCGAGCAGGAGGGCGAAGGCCTTTATTCGTTTCATTTCGAAATAGTTTTGTAGTACACGTGTAATTTTGGTATGCAAAGGTAGAAAAAATATATGAATGGGAAAGGTTTTTGTTTGCTATATTTGCGATTACTGTATTTTATAACGCTAAAAGAGACGATTGATTATATGATGAATGCTGTGTGGAGCCGGAATGCCGTGTTGTACGAGATGAATCTGCGGCAGACGACGTCCGAGGGAACGCTTTGCCGCCGCTGCGGAGCGGCTCGGTTTTTTGCGGGATTTGGGCATCGATGCCGTTTGGCTGATGCCCCATTATCCCATTGGGAAGGTCGGTCGCAAGGGATCGCTGGGTTCCTATTATTCGATTCGGGATTACCGGGCTGTCAATCCCGAATTCGGGACGATGGCCGATTTCGACGCTTTTGTTCGGAGGGCTCATGCCTTGGGAATGAAGGTCCTGATCGACTGGGTGGCCAATCACACTTCGCGCGATGCCCGCTGGCTCGCGGAATGTCCGTCTGACTGGTACGAGCGGGACGCTTCGGGCCGACCCGTCGTTCCTGACGGGTGGGACGACACGGCCAAGCTCGATTACACCAATCGGGCCGTCTGGCAGGGACAGATCGACGCCATGCGTTTTTGGCTTGCGGAACACGGGGTGGACGGTTTCCGCTGCGATATGGCGATGCTGGTTCCCATCGAATTTTGGCAGGAGGCGGCACGGCGGTTGCGGGCGGTGAAACCCGACCTGTTCCTGCTGGCCGAAGCCGAGGAGGATTACCTGTTCGACCGGGCTTTCGACGCGTCGTATGCCTGGCGGCTTTATCACCTGATGAACGACGTGGCGCAGCAAAAGTGCCGGGTCGATCGTATTCGGGAGTATCTCTATGCCGATCGGGAGCACGTCCCGACCTGGGCCTTGCGGCTGATGTTCACTTCGAATCACGACGAGAACTCCTGGAGCGGGAGCGAATTCGCCCGCTTGGGGCCTGCCGTGCGGGTCATGACGGCCCTGACGTTTCTGCTGCCGCAGTCGCTGCCGTTGGTTTACACGGGGCAGGAGTTCGGTTACGACCACTCTTTCGCCTTTTTCGACCGGGACCCGCTGCCTGCTTGCGAGCCGAACGAAACGACGGAGTTCTACCGGCGGCTGATCGCTTTGCGGCACGATGCTCCGGCTCTCGCTTCCGGGGAGCGGGGCGGCTCCTTCGTCGAAATCCGCAACAATGCCGAGGATTGCCTGCTGACTTTCGTGAGGGAAACTCCGGAAAATCGGGTAGTCGCCCTGTTGAACGTGTCGCCTTATGAAGTCATGCCGATTTCGATACGGGAATCTACGCCGGAGGCTATGCGGACGCCCTGACGGGCGAACGCGTACAGCTCTGCTCGCATGTCGATGAGCGGATGCCGGGCTGGAGCTTCCGGATTTTGACACGGCCGATGTAGATAGGCCGGATTTTTTCGTACATTTGCCGGCGACGGGGAGGCCGTTTTGCGAAGCGGCAACGGCTTCCCGGTTTCGGAAATGCGCATATAATATAAGTTGCATTAGGTAGGTTTAGTAGGACGATGAAAAAAATAATTCTGACGATATTTTGCTTCGGAATGCTGTTCCCGCTTCTGGGTTCGGCTGCCCGGCCGTACGGTGTGGAGGAGATTCCCAACGTGCAGGTCGGCAACCGTTATCGGTTCACGTCGAATCCCGACGGGGTTCTTTCCCCTTCGGCAGTCGCCGAGATAGACTCGCTTTGCTATTCGCTCAGGCATCGGGCGCTGGCCCAGGTCGCCGTGGTCGCTGTGGAGGATATTCGCGGAGATGATCTTTTCTCCTTCGCCCATACGCTTTCCCAATGGGGTGTCGGCCGCGCCGATTCGGACAACGGACTGGGCATTCTCTTGGTCGTCGATCGCCGGGAAGTGCGGTTCGTGACCGGACCGGGACTGGAAGGTGTCTTGCCCGATGCACTTTGCAAGCGGATCCAGATGCGTTACATGCTGCCGTATTTCCGGGAGGGAGATTACAGCGCCGGCATGGTGGCGGGGCTGCGTGCCGTGGCATCGGTGCTTGAGGGCAGCGAGCTCGATCTGGGCGGCAACGACGATTTCCGGGCAACGGACGATTTGCCGGCGTGGGCGGTTTTCCTGATCGTCTTTCTGGTCGTCTTCGTGCCGCTGGGCGTCATGCTGGTCGGATTCTACCGTTCCAGACGTTGTCCCCGGTGTCGTGCTTTCGCGTTGGTGCTGCAATCGCGGAACCTCGTCGGGCAGACGGACCATTACAACCTGTTCGAAGACACTTACCGTTGCGGCAAATGCGGTTTCGTCGTGAAGCGGCAGTCCCGAAGTGCACGCAGCGATAACAACAACCATCGCGGGGGCGGGGGTATGTGGATCGGAGGTTTCGGCGGCGGACACGGTTCGGGCGGCGGCTTCGGTGGAGGTTTCGGCGGCGGCAGCTTCGGTGGCGGCGGTGCCGGTTCCCGTTGGTAAATTTGGAAATTCACTAAAAAACGATAGAAAAAATGAAAAAAGTTATCTGGATCGTAGTGGTCGTACTTGTGGTGCTGTTCATCAGCGGCTCCTGTTCGGCCTATAACAGAATGGTCACGGCCGAAGAGACCGTCAATACGACTTGGGCCGATGTCGAGGCGCAGTACCAGCGTCGTTCCGACCTGATTCCCAATCTGGTCAATACCGTCAAGGGCTATGCTGCGCACGAGCAGTCCACTTTTACCGAGGTGGTCGAGGCCCGTGCCCAGGCCATGTCGTTCAAACTGGATGCAGCGGACCTGACGCCCGAGAAGCTGGCCGAGTTCCAGCAGGCGCAGCAGAAGGTGGGATCGGCTCTGGGGCGCCTGATCGCCGTTGCGGAGCAATATCCCGACCTGAAGGCCAACCAGAATTTCCTGGAGCTGCAAGCCCAACTGGAAGGAACGGAAAACCGGATCGCCGTGGCCCGCACACGCTTCAACGATGCGACCCGGCAGTATAACGTGACGATCCGCCGCTTCCCTGCCAACCTGATCGCCGGCATGTTCGGCTTCGATCAGAAAGCCTATTTTGCGGCCGAGGAAGGTGCGCAGACCGTACCGGAGGTGAAGTTTTGAGATTCCGGCCTGTGAACGACGATGCGGCGATCTAAGAAGATCGCCGCATCGCGTTATGTGAAGAGCCTGCGGATGGTCGTGAAAGTTTCGGAATATCCGCGTTTCGGGTTTTTCTGGTCTGGTTTTCGGGGTTATACGGGTTCGAGGTATGAAGATCCCGTTTCCGGCGGAATCGCTCGCGGCAGAAGTTACATCGTGCGCTTGACTCCTTCCCGGATCAGCATCCGATTGACCGGAAGTGCTGCGAAGAATCCGCACAGCATGGCTATCTGCATCATAAACCAGAAGGTCCACCCTGTTCGGGGCAACGTGTCACCGGAGAAGAATATCAAAAATACGAGGTTCATCCAGCCATACATACCCGCCTGCCATGCCGTGAGTGACAGGAAGTCTGCTTCGCCGGCTTTCATAAGCGCTTCACCCGGGGAGATGCGGTGCATGCTTCGGATCGCGGCATACTGAAAACCGATGCCGAAGACCAGAGCCAGCAGGTAATCCAGAACCCAGCTTCCGAGTATCAGGCTGCCGCCTATCGAAATCGGGACGATCCAGGTGAACCATTCGCCTGTCAGATCGGCCAGGGTGCATCCGGCTCCGCAGTGGAGCGTAGAGAGAACCACCGATCGCCATTTCGGGTAGCAGTCCGTTTCGGCCATCGTTGAATCCGGCCCCTTGTTCGTATTTTTTATATATGGACCCGATCCGATCCCCCTTTTCGAATATGCGTTCGGTCCCGAAATGTCGGTTTGCATACCTTGTTCCGATGCGGTTGTCAATTTCATGGACCCGTTTTGCGGTATATGGTCGTGGGGCAGTCGCATCACCATATCGGGTGTTCTTTCCGTCGGTTCGCGTTTGTCCGGAAGTCTTAATCGCATGTGGTGTGCAGGTTCGGGCGGCAGGGTGTTACGGCTGTTGGGTTTCACCCTTCCGAGCAGGAGGTAAGCCCATAGCCCCAACGGTCCGGCCCATAATCCGGTGAGTACCCATACGCTGTCCATGATTCTCATAGGCTGGGGACGTCGTCTGAGGTCGAGAGCTATCAGCATGGCTGCGAGCACTCCCGATATGACAAAAATGGCCGAAATAATGGTTAATGCATGCATATCCGATGATAATTATTGCCCGATTCTTACAAGATGCGTACCGATTTTCGGATCTTGCCCGGGGAGCGGTTGGAGCGGGGGAGTGTCCGTTTTCCGGGGTATCCGGCTGTGGGGCGAACCCTTTTTTGCCGCAGGGAGGTATTGATAAAAATTTCGGGGATCGCGGTTAAAATACCCGATAAATTTTTGTACTTTTGTTCCTTGAATTATCGTGGATAATTGTGACCATACCTTATGTTAAGCGTTTTATTCTACCTTTTCCTGTTCGTTATCTGCACTTTTTTTCTGGTATTGTCCGCCGTGGCGTTGCTTTTGACGTGGCCTTTCGACAAATCCCGGAGGATCGTGCACGAACTGTCCCGGATACTGGTCCGTATTTTCTATGCAGTTCCGCCTCTGTGGAAGTTCCGGGTTACCGGCAGGGAGTATATCGACCGTCGCAAACCGTACGTTATCGTGGTCAATCACCAGGCCGGCCTGGATATTCCGACCCTCTATTTCGTACCGCTCAACTTCCGGTGGGTTTCCAAGCGGGAAGTTTTCAAGGTGCCGTTTTTCGGCCAGTTCCTTTTGCTGCACGGGGATATCTGCATCAACCGGGGACATGCTACGGCCGCGATGGAGAAGGTGATCCGCGACGGAAAGCTGTGGCTTTCGCGCGGGGCTTCGGTGGCGATCTTTCCGGAGGGCACGCGTTCGCACGACGGCGAAATCCATCGTTTCAAGGCGGGGGCTTTCACGCTGGCGCGCGAGGCGGGCGTTGAAATTCTGCCTGTGGTGCTCGACGGTACGACCACGATGATCGGCCGCAACGGGATGTTCAACTGGCGCAATAAATTGACGGTAAGTATTCTGCCGCCGGTGAGCGCCGAACGGGTCGCCGCTGCCGATCCGAAGGAGCTGATGGAGCAGGTGCGGGCTTCGATGTGCGTAAGGCTCGCCGAAATCAGGAAACAGAAATAAACGATTATGTTCGATAAAAAGATAGATAACACCAGCAACAGCTATGGCGACGATGCCATCGTGACCCTCTCGCCGAGGGAGCACATCCGGTTGAGGCCGGGTATGTATATCGGCAAGCTGGGCGACGGCTCGCAGGCCGACGACGGCATTTACGTCCTGATCAAGGAGGTGGTGGACAACTCTGTCGATGAGTTCATCATGGGTGCCGGCAAGCAGATCGACGTGACGGTCGAGGACGACATTGTGACTGTCCGCGACTACGGGCGCGGCATTCCGCTCAAGTCCCTCGCTGCGGCCGTCAGCGAGATGAATACCGGCGGCAAGTACGGCGGTTCGGCCTTCAAGAAGACCGTCGGACTGAACGGAGTCGGCGTCAAGGCCGTCAATATGCTTTCGAGCGAATTTACCGCCCGTTCGGTGCGCGACGGCGAGGCCCGCACGGTGACTTTCGCGCAGGGGCTCGAGCAGAGCGACCGCTGGGAGAGCGGCGTGCAGGAGAAAAACGGTACGTTTATCAGTTTCCGTGTGGACCGGGAGGTGTTCGGCGACTATTCCTACAATCTGGAGTACGTCGAGCAGATGATTCGCAACTATACTTACCTCAATCTGGGGCTGACCTTCCGTTTCAACGGTCAGAGCTATGTTTCGAAGAACGGCTTGCTGGACCTTCTGGGCGAGAACATGACCGAGGAGCCGCTCTATGCGCCGATCCACCTTTCGGGCGAGGATATCGAAGTGGCCATCGCACACGGTACGGGTTACGGCGAGAGTTACTATTCGTTCGTCAATGGACAATACACCTCGCAGGGCGGTACGCATCAGGCGGCTTTCCGCGAAGCGATCGCCAAGACCATCAAGGAGTTTTATCACAAGGATTACGATCCTTCGGACATCCGCACGTCGATCATCGCCGCCATTTCGGTCCGTGTGACCGATCCGGTGTTCGAGTCGCAGACCAAGATCAAACTGGGCTCGAAGGAGATCGAACCGGGGGTTCCGCTGCGCAACTTCATCGTCGATTTTCTGGCCAAGCACTTGGACGACTACCTGCACAAGCACTCCGAGACGGCCCAGATTCTGCAAAAGAAGATCGTCGAGAACGAGAAGGAGCGCAAGGCGATCTCCGGTATTCAGAAGAAAGCCCGCGAAACGGCCAAGAAGGTGTCGCTCAACAACAAGAAGCTGCGCGACTGCAAGATACATCTGACGGACAAGAACGAGCTGGCCGAGGAGTCGATGATCTTCATTACGGAGGGTAATTCGGCATCCGGTTCGATCACCAAGAGCCGCGACGTGCGTACGCAGGCGGTTTTTTCGCTGCGGGGCAAGCCGCTCAACTGCTTCGGCCTCACGAAGAAGGTCGTATATGAGAACGAGGAGTTCAACCTGTTGCAGGCGGCGCTCAACATCGAGGAGGATATGGACAACCTGCGGTACAACAAGGTCGTGATCGCCACCGATGCCGATGTCGATGGCATGCACATCCGCTTGCTGCTGATGACCTTCTTCCTGCAATTCTTTCCCGACGTGATCCGCGGCGGACACCTGTACGTGTTGCAGACACCGTTGTTCCGCGTGCGTAACAAGAAGGAGACGCATTACTGTTACAGCGAGGAGGAGAAAAATCGGGCGGTCGCACGATGCGGCGCCAACGCCGAAATCACCCGATTCAAAGGTCTGGGCGAGATTTCTCCCGACGAGTTCCGGGGGTTCATCGGCCAGGATATCCGCCTGGATAAGGTGCGGCTTACGAAGGACGACCCGATCCACGATATGCTGGAGTTCTACATGGGCAAGAATACCTACGAACGGCAGGGCTTCATTATCGGCAATCTGCGTATCGAGGAGGATATCGTGGAGAGCGACCTGGCGATCGGGTAACCGCCGTTTCTTGTCGGCCGGTGCGGTTTTCTTGTGCGGTGCCGGTGCGAAACCGAAAACAGAACATAGACTATGAGCGAACAAAGAGAAGATATGACGGAACGGGACGATCTGCCCAGCGAGGTTCCTGCGGCGGCGGATGACGCTGCGGGGAGTGTCGGGGCCGAAGAGTCCGCCGCTCCGACGGGCAAATACGGCAAGTTGCTCTCCGAGGAGGGCGGCGTGCGCAAGCTGACGGGTATGTACCGCAACTGGTTCCTCGATTACGCTTCGTATGTCATCCTGGAACGAGCCGTTCCGCACGTGCAGGACGGACTCAAACCGGTGCAGCGACGTATTCTGCACGCCATGAAAGCCGTCGATGACGGTCGTTACAACAAGGTGGCCAATATCGTGGGCCAGACCATGCAGTATCACCCGCACGGCGATGCTTCGATCAAGGATGCGCTGGTGCAGTTGGGACAGAAGGACCTGCTGATAGACTGTCAGGGCAACTGGGGCAACATCCTCACCGGCGACGAAGCCGCTGCGGGCCGTTACATCGAAGCCCGCCTGTCGAAATTCGCCCTCGACGTGGTTTTCAACAAGAAGACGACCGAGTGGATGCGCTCCTACGACGGCCGTAACGAGGAGCCGGTGACGCTTCCCGTGAAATTCCCGCTGCTGCTGGCGCAGGGTGCCGACGGTATCGCGGTCGGTCTGGCGTCGAAGATTCTGCCGCACAACTTCATCGAGCTGATCAATGCGGCGATCGCGCATTTGCAGGGGAGGGATTTCGTGCTGTACCCCGATTTCCCGACGGGCGGCATGATCGACGTGAGCCGCTACAACGACGGACTGCGGGGCGGTACGGTCAAGGTGCGTGCCCGCATTTCGAAGATCGACAAGCGGACGCTGGCCATCACCGAGATTCCCTACACCACGACCACCGAGTCTATCAAGGATTCGATCGTCAAGGCCAACGAGAAGGGAAAGATCAAGATCCGCAAGGTGGACGACAATACGGCCGAGAAGGTCGAAATCATCGTGCAGGTCGCGCCCGACGAGTCGTCGGACAAGACCATCGACGCGCTCTACGCTTTTACGGACTGCGAAGTGTCGATCGCCCCGAATGCCTGCGTGATCTGCGATGACAAACCCCATTTCCTGGGGGTGAGCGAGATCCTGCGCCGTTCGGCGGAGCATACCCGCGAGCTTGCTGAAAATGGAGCCCTTTTTGAAATCCGCCTGAACGAACTCAACGAAGCATGGCATGCGGCTTCTCTGGAGCGGATTTTCATCGTTAATAAATTGTATCAGCTCATCGAGGGCTGCAAAACCCGCGAGGAGGCTTACGCAGCCGTCGGCAAGGGGTTGGAACCGTTTACCAAGGTGCTGCGCCGTGCGGTCACGACCGAGGACATCCAGCGTCTGACGGAGCTGAAGTTCATCCGTATTTCGCGTTACGACAGCGACAAGGCCGACAACGAGATCCGGCAGATCGAGGAGGATATCGCCCAGACGCAGCACCATCTGGCGCATCTGACCGACTATACGATTGCTTATTACGAACGTATCCGCGACAAATACGGCAAGGGCCGCGAGCGGCGTACCGAGTTGCGCGAGTTCGACTCGATCGAAGCGACGAAGGTAGCTGTCACCAATGCCAAACTGTACGTCGATCGTGTGGAGGGCTTCTTCGGTATCGGCAAGTCGATGAAGGATTCCGAGTTCGTGTGCGACTGTTCGGACATCGACGACGTGATCGTGTTCACCAAAGACGGCCGCTATGTGATTACGAAGGTGAGCGACAAAGCCTTTTTCGACAAGAATATCTATTATATCGGGGTGTTCAAGCGCAACGACGAGCGGACGATCTACAACGTCCTCTACCGCGACGGCAAGAACGGCCCGATCCTGATGAAGCGCTGCGCCATCAAGGGCATCACGCGCGACAAGGAGTACAACATCACCAAAGGCGATCCGAAGAGTGAAATCCTCTATATGTCTGTCAATCCGAACGGTGAGGCCGAAGTGTTGAAGATTTACTTCAAGCCGCGTCCGCGTTTGAAGAAGGTGATCGTCGATCTCGATTTCTCGACCGTGGCGATCAAGGGGCGGCAGAGCCAGGGCAACCTTTTCTCGCGTTACGGCATCCATAAGATCGTCCTCAAGGAGCGGGGTACTTCGACCCTCGGAGGACAGCAGATCTGGTACGACGAAGACGCACCGGCTCAATACGGACGGCCGGGGCGTATTGCTCGGCGAGTTCCAGGGGGATGACAAACTCATTGTCCGCACGGCCAAGAACGTCTATTACACGACGAATTTCGACATTACGCAGCACTTTCCCGACGATACGGTTCACGTGTCGAAATATTCGCCCGATACGGTCTATGCGGTGGCCTATTTCGACCGCTCGCAGAATTACTACTATCTGAAGCGCTTTACGGCCGAGCAGGGCGAAAAGATGCAGCCGTTCCTGGACGAAGATGCCGATCTGGTGGCCGTGACGTCCTGCCCGGGGGCTGTGCTGGTGCTGACTTTCCAGGGGGCGCAGGCTTCGCGTCCGGCGGAGGAGATCGACGTGGACGGTTTCGTCGGCGTGAAGAGCCACCGGGCCAAGGGCAAGCGTCTTACGACTTACGACGTGGCGACGCTCGCTTTCGTGGAGCCGGAGCGACCCGAGCGGCCGGAGCTGTCCGGGGAGGATGCTCCGAATGATTCGGAGGGGGATTTCGACCTGCCCGAAACGATGACCGTCGAGGGTACGGACGCCGAGTTCGAAATCGAACGTCCGAAGGCGACACGGAGGAGGTGATCGTCGATACCGAGCAGTTGAATTTATTTTAGGAGTTAGGATATGATCGTTTTTCTGGTCGGATACATGGGGTGCGGAAAAACCACCATCGGCCGTCGGCTCGCCCGGCGGCTGGGTTACGACTTCGCCGATACCGACGACCGGATCGAGAAACAGGAGGGTGCCGACGTGTGCGACATCTTCCATTACGCCGGTGAGGAGTATTTCCGCAAGGCGGAGCGCGGGATGCTCGAACAGCTGATCGCTTCGGGCGACGACCTGGTGGTTTCCACGGGCGGCGGGCTTCCCGTCTGGGCGGACAACATGGCCCGTATGAACGGAGCCGGTCTGACGGTTTATATCCGCCGTTCTGCGGAGCAGATCGCAGCGCGTTTGAGTCCTCACGGACGTTGGAAGCGCCCCAAGTTGAGGGGACTCGACGACCGGGAGCTGGTCGAATTCATGTCGCGCAACATGGCCGAGCGGGAGCCGTTTTACGGCCAGGCTGCGCTGACGATCGACGGCGGCGCGATGAGCGACGACGAAATCCTCGAATTTATCACTGAAAAACTGAAGGAACGAAATGGATAACCGGCCTGTCGGCGTATATGATTCGGGGTTGGGCGGCCTGACGGTCTGGCGCGAGATCCGCCGCCAGTTGCCGGAGGAGTCGCTCGTCTATCTGGGCGACGGTAAGAATTGTCCCTATGGTGCGCGTCCGGCCGATGAGATCTGCCGTCTGGCGGACGAGGCGGTCGGACGGCTGGTTGGTGCCGGTTGCAAAATGGTCGTCGTCGCCTGCAATACGGCTACGGCTGCGGCCATCGATTTTCTGCGCCGCAAATATCGGCAGATGCCTATCGTGGGGATGGAACCCGCCGTGAAGCCCGCCTGCCTGAATACCCGCAGCGGGGTGGTAGGTGTGCTGGCTACGGCCCGGAGTTTGGACGGCGACCTGTTCCGCCGCACGGCGGCCCGTTACGGGGAGAATATCCGGGTGCTGACCGCCGTAGGCGAAGGGTTCGTCGAACTGGTCGAGGAAGACCGCGAGCAGTCGCCCGAAGCAGAGGAGGCCGTGCGCCGCGTGCTGGAGCCGATGATCCGCGAGGGTGCCGACCAGATCGTGCTGGGTTGTACGCACTATCCGTTCCTGCTCCCGGTTTTCCGGCAGGTGATCGGTGAACGCGGGGTTGCCGTGGTCGATCCTTCGCCTGCCGTAGGACGCAGGGTGGGGCAGTTGCTCGACCAGTACGACCTGCGGGCCGAAAAAGGCGCCGCCGCGAATTACGGATTCCTTACCTTTGCGGATGAAGCGTACCGGTCGCGGCTGGAATGCAAGGCTTTCGGTTAGCGGCTCCGCACCGGCTGCGGTCCGGAAACGGAATCGGGGGGGGCGGCCCTTTCGAAACCGATCCTGCATTTGAACTTTCCGAAAAAAATCCCTACCTTCGCTCGATAAATATACGATATGGCTACCAAGAAAAACAGTTCGGCAAAAAGCCCGCAGGCTACCTCCCGTTCCAACCGTGACAGCATGCGTTGGATACTGGGCTTGCTGCTGCTTCGCGGGGCTTTTCCTGACGGCTTCGGTGCTGTTTTACTATTTCGACTGGCGGGCCGACATGAGCCTTGTGTCCGGTGTCGAACAGGAGGATCCCCGCCTGGCAGACCTGTCGGATGCGATCGAGAATCCCTGCGGTTACGCCGGGGCTTGGTTGGCCGAGCGTCTGGTGGGGCGTTCGTTCGGCCTGTTCGGTATCATTTTGCCCCTGATCGTCACGATGGTCGGAGTGCGGATCATCCGCCAGCGTCCGCTGCTTTTCAACCATTCGGTGCTCGGAGCTTTGTTGATTCTGATTCTGGGTTCCCTACGTTGGGCTTCGCCTTCGGCGAGAAGTGGGCCGTTTTCGGCAGCGGGTGGGGCGGTGCCTTCGGGGTCGAGGTCGCCCGGAGGCTGACGAGCGTGATCGGCGTGCTGGGAAATATCATCCTGTTGCTGGGCGCCTGGATTCTGACGGGCGTGTTCATCAACCGCAACTTCATCAATACGGTCAATACGGCAGGCAATGCAATGGTGGACAAGGGCGGCAAGATCGTCGATCTGGTCAAACAGTCGGTCGTGAATGTCGCCGACCATCGTTCGAAATCCGGGGAGGAGAAGACCGATGCCGAGCCTGAACCCGATTCTAAACCCGAATCCGAACAGCCCCAGCCCGAACCCGTGCCTGCACCCGTCGATGCGTCGGCCCGCACTTCCGCTGCGGATGGAGCGGCCGAGGTGACGATTCAGCGGCCTGCGCCGGTTGCGGCTCCCGTTTCCGATGAGCCGGACGAGAGTCCCTTCCTCGAAATTCCCCTTACGGAAGAGGCTCCTGCGACGGTTGTCGAGCCGGCTCCGTCCCGTCCTGCCGGACCCCGTATCGTGGGGGGCGACGATGTATTTACCGAGGTCGATCTTTCGGGATGCGAAGCCGACGCTGCCTTTACCGCACCCCGGGAGTCCGAGCAGCCGCAGTATGCATCGGAGCCTGCGCCGGTCGTGGACGGAATTACGGAATACACGCTTACGGCGGAGCCGGAAATTCCGGCCGAAGGCGTCGTGGTGACCGTTGAAGCACGCGAGGCCAAGGTCGTGGACGAGAAAAGCATCGAGAGCAGTCTCTACGACCCGTTGAAGGATCTGAACAACTACCAGCGTCCGCCCGTGACGCTGCTCGAGGATTATACGTCCGATTCGCAGGTGAGCGACGAGGAGATTTACGAGAACAAATCCAAGATCGAACAGACGCTCAAGGATTTCGGGATTCCGATCCAGCGGATCAAAGCTACGGTGGGACCTACGGTGACGCTCTATGAGATCGTGCAGGCCCAGGGCGTCAAGATCTCCAAGATACAGGGATTGGAGAACGATATCGCCCAGAGCCTCAAGGCGCTCGGTATCCGCATCATCGCTCCGATTCCGGGCAAGGGTACCATCGGTATCGAGGTGCCGAACCGCGACAAGCAGGTCGTGTCGATGTATTCGGCCGTGCGTTCGCTGCGGTTCCAGGAGTCGAAAGCCGAACTTCCGGTGGTGATCGGTCGCACGATCCAGAACGAGAACTATGTCTTCGACCTGGCGAAGATGCCCCACCTGCTCGTGGCTGGTGCTACGGGTCAGGGTAAGTCGGTCGGCCTGAATGCCATCATCACCTCGCTGCTTTACAAGAAACACCCCTCGCAGCTCAAGTTCGTGATGATCGATCCCAAGATGGTCGAGTTCTCGCTCTATTCCAAGATCGAGAAGCACTTCCTGGCCAAGATGGAGTCCGAGGACGAAGCGATCGTCACCGACCCCCGCAAGGCGGTCTATACGCTCAACTCCCTCTGTACGGAGATGGACAACCGGCTGGAACTTTGCAAGATGGCGGGAGCCCGCAACATCGCCGAATACAACGATAAATTCACGGCGCGGCGGCTCAATCCCGAAAAGGGACACCGCTACCTGCCCTATATCGTAGTTGTGGTCGATGAGTTCGCCGACCTGATTATGACGGCCCGCGAGGTCGAAGGTCCCGTGATGCGTCTGGCGCAGAAAGCCCGTGCCATCGGTATTCACCTGATTATCGCCACGCAGCGCCCCGACGTGAAGGTCATCACGGGCGGTATCAAGGCCAATTTCCCGGCCCGTATCGCCTTCCGCGTGATGCAGATGATCGACTCGCGCACGATCATCGATCAGCCGGGCGCCAACCAGCTTATCGGCCGGGGCGACATGCTCTTCTCGAAGGACGGGGAGCTGATCCGTATCCAGTGTGCGCTGGTCGAAACCCGCGAAGTGGAGCGGATCGTGGATTTCATCGGCCGCCAGCAGGGATATTCCGAAGCCTACCGGCTGCCCGATTACGTGCCGGAATCGAGTGGCGGAGAATCCTCGTCGCTGGGCAGCGAGAGCGGGGCTCCGGTGCGCTACGACACGCTGTTCGCCGACATTGCCCGTGCAGCCGTGTCGCAGGGACAGATTTCGACCTCTTCGATCCAGCGCAATTACGAGGTGGGCTTCAACCGTGCCGGTCGGATCATGATGCAGCTCGAGCGGGCCGGCATCGTCGGCCGTCAGGAGGGAGCCAAGCCGCGCGATATTCTCTTCCACGACCTGCCTTCGCTGGAGGCCCGCCTACAGGAGTTGGGAGTATTTGATGCGATGATCGCTCCGGACGAGGCTTGAATGTGTTTGGGTATTATGAAATAGGGATTGCCGTTGTCTTGTCGTACGAAAGCGGGGTGCGGAACACTCTTCGGATTGGTAATTCGGAATAAAAACGAGGGAGAAAACGATGAATTGGATCGTATTGTTTATCGCGGGAGTTTTCGAGGTGGCCATGACTTTCTGTTTAGGGAAGACCAAGGGGGCCCAGGGTGCGGAGCTTTATCTTTGGATCGGAGGGTTCGTCCTGGCGACAGTGTTGAGTATGGGTTTGCTGGCCAAAGCCGTGCAGACGCTCCCGATCGGTACCGCGTACGCTATTTGGACCGGCGTGGGAGCTCTCGGTACGGTGTTGCTGGGGATTTTCGTCTTCGGCGAATCGGCGGGTTTCGCCCGGATTTTTTTTATCGTTACCTTGTTCGGTTCTATCGTCGGACTAAAATTGGTTTCGCATTGAATATATTGAATAAGGATGGTCGAAACATTCGTGATGTCGATTGTCGTTTTTCGGATTTTTGAATTCGACCGTTGTCGGAGCGGTTTCGGAGTACATTTGCAGATTCGGCCGATGTATTCGGGCGGAAATCGACGGAATGACGACGGTTCGGTCTATCGGAGTATAATCGGAAAAATATCTTATGAAACGATCTGTTTTGTTGTTGGCGGCACTGTTTGCCGTGTTCTCTGTCCAGGCCGATAACCGGCCGCAGGCCGTGTTGAAGCAACTGACCGCTGCGCTCGGAGCGCTGGAGGGGTACAGCGTAGTCTTCGAGGTGCATACCGACGGGGATGTCGTGCCGGGCTATTACGAGGTGAGCGGCGACAACTACTATATGCATGTCAATGGGCAGGAGGTTTACGGCGATGCGGAGTTCCGTTACGAAATCGACCCCGATCGTAAAGAGGTGGTTATCGACCGTGTGGATCTCACGTCCCATAATCTGCTCAATAATCCCACCCGGGCGTTCGATTTCATCGACGGCGAATATGCCGCCTCGCTTTTGAGCGAGAAGGGAAGCACGGCCGTAATCCGGCTTACTCCGCTGCGTATCCAGTCGGCCGTCGGGCAGATCGACGTCGAAGTGGACACGGCCCGTTCGCTGCCGACGGCAGTGATCTACGAAATCGACGGCGACCGGGTTCGGATCGACATCCGTTCCGTCACCGTTCACGAGGCGTCGCCCCGCACTTTCGATGCGGAGAATTACGCCGGGTACGAGTGGATCGATTTCCGGTAGTGTATTTTTCCCGATCGTGCTGGCGGTCGTAAATAGGGCGTGATGTATAAAATTTGTCCGAACGGCTTTGAAATTCCCCGACACTTTGCCGGGGGATTTTTTTGATGTTGTCAAAACGGCTGAAAAGGGCTGAAAATGGTGTGTGCGGTGAAAAAACTTGCGGAAACGGGTGATTTTATTGGGTCCAAAGTTGCTTATTCGACGAATAAATGCTATTTTTGTGTGTTTATAGAATGTATTTTCGGATGTTTTCGATAAGCGGGAACCGACGAATAGACTCGTCGGACCGAGCGAAGAGAACAAAGAACGCAAGTCCCGCTGTTTTCGATCGGGCGAAGAAGTAGTCCGAATGTAGAAAATAAGGGGTAAAGTTCGATGTTTTCGACCGGCGAAGGGCGGCGCGGGATGCGTTCGGGCCATGCCGGGCAGAGAAAACGAAGAGAGAAACTCAAAGAATAACATGCTGACAGAAGAAGAAAAGAATGCCGGATTGGAGGGAAAAATCATTCCCATCAATATCGAAGAGCAGATGAAGTCCGCTTACATCGACTATTCGATGTCCGTTATCGTATCGCGTGCGCTGCCGGACGTGCGGGACGGTTTGAAGCCCGTACACCGTCGTATTCTTTACGATATGAGTGCGGAACTGAACCTCTACTCCGACAAACCCACGCGTAAATCCGCCCGTATCGTCGGCGACGTGCTGGGTAAGTTCCACCCGCACGGCGACAATTCGGTCTATAAAGCGATGGTGCGTATGGCCCAGGATTGGTCGATGCGCTACCCGCTGGTGGACGGTCAGGGTAACTTCGGTTCGATGGACGGCGATTCGCCTGCGGCGATGCGTTATACCGAGGCCCGCATGCAGAAGATCACCGATGAGGTGATGGCCGATATCGACAAGGATACGATCGATTGGACGCTCAACTTCGACGATACGATCCCCGAACCTACGGTGCTTCCGACGAAGATCCCCCTGTTGCTGGTGAACGGCGCGAGCGGTATCGCCGTCGGTATGGCGACCAATATGGCGCCGCACAATCTGGGCGAGGTGATCGATGCCTGCTGTGCTTTCGTGGACAATCCGGAGATAGCATGTGAGGAACTGCTCAAGTACGTCAAGGGCCCCGATTTCCCGACCGGAGGAATTATTTACGGCTACGAAGGGGTTCGGGAAGCGTTGCTGACAGGCTGGGGCCGTGTGGTCATGCGTGCCCGCACGGAGATCGAGCATACGGCCAGCGGCCGCGAGTGCATCGTCATCACCGAAATTCCCTATATGGTCAACAAGGCGGAGATGATCAAGAAGATCGCCGACCTTATCAACGAAAAGAAGATCGAGGGCATTTCCTATATCAACGACGAGTCCGACCGGAACGGCATGCGTATCATCGTCATCCTGAAACACGATGCCGTGGCGAGCGTGGTGCTCAATACGCTGTATAAGAATACGCCGCTGCAAACCTCGTTCGCGGTGAACAACATCGCGCTGGTGAACGGTCGTCCGATGATGCTCAATCTGCTGGATCTGGTGCAGCATTTCGTCGAGCACCGCCACGACGTGATCGTGCGGCGCACGCGCTTCGATTTGGCCAAGGCCGAGAAGAGGCTGCATATCGTGTTGGGTCTGCTCATCGCGCAGGACAACATCGACGAGATCATCCACATCATCCGGGCAGCCAAGAACCCCGACTTGGCCAAGCAGGCCATGATGGAGCGCTTCAGCTTGAGCGACGCACAGGCTTCGGCCATTATCGAGATGCGTCTACGCGCTCTGACGGGACTCGAACACGACAAGCTGGTTGCCGAGCGCAACGAGCTGGAGGCGCAGATCGCTTATTTCAACGATGTGCTGGGCAGCCGCGAATTGCAGATGAAGATCGTTAAGGACGAATTGTTGGAGGTGAAGGCCAAATACGGCGACGAACGGCGCTCGGAGATCGTTTACGCTTCCGAAGAGTTCAACCCGGAGGATTTCTACGCCGACGACGAGATGGTCATCACCATTTCGCACCTGGGCTATATCAAACGTACGCCGCTGGCCGAATACCGTACCCAGAACCGGGGCGGCGTCGGCGCCAAGGGCAGCGCGACGCGCGACGAGGATTTCATCGAGCATATCTATATGGCCACGATGCACAATACGATGCTCTTCTTCACGGAGAAAGGCCGTTGCTATTGGCTCAAGGTTTACGAGATTCCCGAAGGGACGCGCTCCTCGAAAGGACGGGCGATTCAGAACGTCATCCAGATCGAGCCGGACGACAAGGTGCGTGCCTATATCAACGTGAAGCGTCTGGACGATGCGGAATACGTGAACAACAACTATATCATCATGTGTACCAAGGACGGCACGATCAAGAAGACCAAACTGGAAGCGTACTCGCGTCCCCGTCAGAACGGCGTCAATGCCATCGTGATCCGCGAGGGCGACCAGTTGATCGAGGCCAAACTCACCAGCGGCAGCGCCGAGGTAATGATCGCGGCCCGGGAAGGCAAGGCGATCCGCTTCAACGAGAACACGGTGCGTCCGATCGGACGTGTCGGGGCCGGTGTGCGCGGTATTTCGCTCGACGAAGGCGACGAGGTGGTCGGCATGATCTGCATCGAACCCAATAGCTCGCAGGACGTGCTGGTACTCAGCGAGAACGGTTACGGCAAGCGTACCGATCTGGACGAATACCGCATTACCAACCGCGGCGGCAAGGGTGTGAAGACGATCAACATTACGGAAAAAACCGGCAAGCTGATTTCGATCCAGGCTGTGACCGACGAGAACGACCTGATGATTATTAACCGTTCGGGGCTGACGATCCGTACGGCGGTAGATCAGATCCGTGTGGCGGGACGTGCTACGCAGGGCGTGCGTATCATCAACCTGCGTGAGGGAGATGCCATCGCTTCGGTAATTGCCGTTCCCGCCAACGAAGAGGAGGAGCCGGCGGTCCTCGATGGGGCGGGCGCTCCGGAATCCGAGTCCGAAGAGAACGTTAGTAAAGAACAATAGAAGATAATACCTATAAATTAAAAACCCCGTTCATTATGAAAAAACTTATTTTGGCCCTGGCCGCCGTTGCCTTGTTGGGAACTGCTGCCCAGGCACAGAAAATCAACAAGGAGGCCTTGTTGCAGAAGATCGAAAAGAACGAAACGGCGAGTGCCGATGCGAAGAAGGGAGCGAAAGCCGCTACCTGGCTCAATTTGGGTAAGAGCTATGTCGAGGCTATACTTGCTCCTACCAAGGACCTCTATGTCGGAGAACCCGGTTTGCAGTTGAGTTTGTCGCTGGGCGATCCGAAATCGATCGATGAGGTTACGATCAACGGCCTGTCGGTAGCTGCACAGAACTATGATTACATGACGGTTTACGTTTCGAACGGCCAGGTAATCGGCTGGAAGGAGATAGAACCCGTAAAGGAAGGTGCTATCGATAAGGCGATCGCTGCTTTGAACAAGGCTTACGAACTCGATTCCAAGCAGGGTCCGAAAGTCAAGGAGCAGCTTATGGCGATCAGTAACTACTGTTCGCAATTGGGCGATGCCTGCAATAATATCGGTGAATACAAACTCGGTTCGGAGGCTTTCGAAACCGCTTTCCGTGCGGAGATGAGTCCGGCTTGCGGTACTCCCGACGCTTCGCGCCTTTACTATGCGGGCTATCTGGCCGCTGCTGCCGGCGAGAAGGACGCTGCTGAATATGCTCGCGGCGTGGAATTGCTGAATAAGGCGCTTGAAATGGGATATACGGATGACAACGGTATGATCTATTACTACCTGTTCCATAACTATTATGGCCAGCGTGAGGCGGACCGTGCCAATGTCCTGAAAGCCAAAGACGCCCTGATGACCGGTATTACTAAATTCCCGAAGAATCAGGATATTCTCAAGAGTTTGATTATGTTGTATTCGATGGAAGAGGGGTTGGGCGATTCGTCGGAGTTGGTTACGATGCTCGACGATGCGATTGCCGGTGATCCCCAGAACATCGAACTGTGGTTCAGCCGTGCCCAGATCTTCGTTTCGTTGGAGGATTACGATGAGGCGATTGCCTCCCTGGAGAAGGCGATCGAACTGAATCCTCAGTCTTATGAAGCGCAGTTCTTTACGGGTTACTACATCATTATGAAGGCCGATGCACTGAATCAGGAGGCCAATGAGAAAGAATATACCAATGCGGGCGAGTATGAAGCCGACCAGAAGGAGATTCTTTCGATCTATTCGCAGGCTGTTCCCTATCTGGAAGTTGCCCATGAGATTATGCCGCAGAATCCCGATCCCGTACAGCTGCTCAAGACTCTTTGCTATCGTCTGCGCGACGAACCCGGCATGATGGAGAAATACGAGAAATACAACGAGCTTTACAAACAGATGTAATTCGAACGTTGGTTTCCAAATAAAGCCCGGAGCAAGACGCTCCGGGCTTTTTGTTTTTTTACCGATCACTTTGTTTACAGACACGTTTGTTCCCTGTACCGAAATGGCGGCAGCGGTGCGAAGAGGAAAGTCCGTATAATCTTTTGTTACTGTTGAAAAATTTATTGCAGTACGGTATGCAGTAGTTGAAGAGGAAGGGATCTGCCGGACGAAGAACCCCGGTTATTTGGATCGGCGGAGAGGAAGGGCCGTCCTTTGCAGGGCGAAGATACGTCGGGAAATTTATGCCGCAGCTTTTCGATAGATGAGCCGCAGGCGCCGGGTCATCAGGAGTTGCAGCGTGCCGCGCAGGAACATATAGAGCGTGAAGGCCAGCCAAAGAGCGTTGTTCCCGATGACGGGATAGAGCGAGTAGAAGATACCGAAATAGGCGACGGTCGAGAGCAGCATCGAATTGCGCATCACTTTGGTTTCGGTCGCACCCACCATGATACCGTCCATGATGAAGGGCATGGCGCTGGCCAGCGGGATGAGGATGATCCAGACGATGTAATTACCCGCCGTCGAAACGACCTGTGCTGCGTCCGGAGTTCCGGCCTTGATGAAAATGCCCAACAGGTCGCGCCACCAGATGAGGTATATGCCGACGAACAGCACCGAGATCAGTGTGCCCCAGCCCAGACAACGTCCCAGGCAGCGACGCAGCGATTGTTCGTCCCGGGCTCCGATGAAGCGTCCCGTGAGGGCTTCGGCGGCATAGGCGAAGCCGTCGTTCATGTAGGAGAAAAGGGTGAATATCTGGAGCAGAAGCGTATTGACCGTCAGCAGGATCGGGTCCTCCATACGGGCCGATGCCGCCGTGAAGAAGGTATATACGGCTACGATACAGAGCGTACGGACGATGATGTCGCGGTTGATGAGGAAAAATTTCCGCACCGGTTCCCAGTCCACCACTTCACGCCACGTAAACCGTGTGAGAATTTTGCGGTATCGCAGGATAAGCAGCAGGACCGCCAGCAGGACCCCCGTATTTTGGGCCACGACCGAGCCATAGGCGATGCCCGTGATGCCCATGCCGTGTCCGAATACGAGCCACAGGCTCGTGGAAACGTGTACGATATTCACCGTGACGGCGATACACATCGGGATCACGGCATTCTGCATGCCTGTGTACCAGCCGTTGAATCCGAAGAGCATGATACCGGCGGGTACCGCCCAGATGCGGGCGTAGAAATAGTCGTGTACGATTTCGTTGCCGTTCATGGCCCATAGTGCCAGTCGCCCCAGAGGGTTTTGGAAGCAAATAACCAGCAGGCCGAGGATCGCTGCGACCAGAATGCCCCGGACGAGCATGTTGGTGCATTCGTGGAAGTTTCCTGCACCGAAAGCCTGCGCCGTGAGTCCGCTGGTACCCATGCGCACGAAGCTGCAGTTCCAGTAGATGAAGTTGAAGATGGATACGCCGATGGCGAGTGCCCCGATCGTCGCTGCGGAGTTGTCCAGGTGTCCTGCGACGGCGGAACTCACGATACCCATAAGGGGGACCGTGATGTTGGAGATGATGTTCGGAACGGCTAATCGGAGGATTTCTCGGTTCATGTCCTGGGTTTTGATGCGCAAATATACGGCTTTTACGGGTAAGGGGAAATATTTTGGCACGGTATTTCGATCGGATTCCCGCAGGGATAATCCTCTTTTTCCGGAAAATAGCGGCTGTCGGTGCCGTTATCCCGAAAATTCGATTACCTTTGCTGCCTGCACCGGTATTTTCGGCCGGTGCGGAATGCCGGGGTTTTCCCTGTTATGCAGGGGAAATCGAGTGAAATTGCCGATTTGGGACCTGGCGTCGTAAAACGCCGTAGCGTGAGTTTTGCGGGTTCCATCGACGATTGCGATTTCCGGGAATACGACTTATTAAATTCGCAAAACTCACAGAATCGATTATGAAAGATTTCAAAAACGACTCGGATACGACGTTGGCCCGCTTCGGGCGCGATAAGCGGGCGCGTATTTCCTCTGCGGAGCGTATCGAGCGTCGCCCGCGTTTGCAGCGTGATGCCGCCGATTCGGAGCACTCTTCGGACAGCCGTCCGCGCGCATCCTACAACCCTAATTTTACGAGCGACAACCGTCCCGTGCGGGAAGACCGTGCGCACCGTGACGATTCCTGTCGTTCCGGGAACCGGTCGTTCGGTTCGGACGACCGACGTAGGAACGATGCCGCAGATCGGGAGTTCAAGCCTCGTTTTTCGGAGCGGAAAGACGGGTACGCTTCCCGCCCGTACGAGGATAACAAACCGGGCGGTTTCAAGAAGTTCGGCAAATCTTACGGTGAGCAGAAGGAGGGGCGCGACCGGTCATTCGGCGATCGGAAATCCGGCGGTTATAGCCGTTCGGACAAACCTTACGGCGAACGTCGGTACGACGACCGCAAACAGGACGGTTACAAGACATTCGATAAGCCTTACGGTGAACGCCGTTCCGACGATCGGAAATCCGGTGGGTTCCGGGGCGGCGACCACTCGTTCGGCCGCCGGGACGATAAGCCCCGAAGTTATCCCAGATACAATCCCAATAACCAGACGGGAGAGATACGCCTGAACCGTTTCATCGCCCAGTCGGGGATCTGTTCGCGCCGCGAAGCGGACGATTTCATCCAGGCGGGGCTGGTGACTGTCAACGGGGTGGTCGTGACGACGTTGGGAACGAAAGTCCAGCCTACGGACGAGGTGAAATTCAACGACAGCCGTGTCGAGGGCGAGAAGAAGGTCTATCTGGTGCTCAACAAGCCCAAGGGTTACGTGACTTCGCTCGACGATCCCCACGCCGACAAGACGGTCATGGAGCTGGTGAAGGACGCCTGTACGGAGCGTATCTATCCTGTGGGACGCCTCGATAAGAATAGTGTCGGGCTGTTGCTTTTCACCAACGACGGCGATCTGACCCGCCAACTCACGCACCCTTCGTTCCAGAAGAAGAAGATTTACCAGGTGTCGCTGGACAAGCCTCTCACCAAAGCGGATATGGAGCAGATCGCTCAAGGCATTACGCTGGAGGACGGCGGCAGATCTATGCCGATGAGATCGCCTATGTCAAGGAGGACAAGACGGAGGTGGGGATCGAGATCCATTCGGGCCGCAACCGCATCGTGCGCCGTATTTTCGAGCATATGGGTTATGCGGTCAAGAAACTTGACCGTGTTTACTACGCCGGGCTTTCGAAGAAAAATCTCAAGCGGGGACAGTGGCGCTTTCTGACCCGCGAGGAGGTGCAGCGCCTTAAGTCGGGGCAGTATGAATAGGAGTGATGCCTAAGCGATGTATAAAGAAAGCCGAAATCTTTGGATTTCGGCTTTCTTGTCGGATGTTCCATCGAGGATTTCCGTTCTGATCCGTCGGATCAGTGGGTCGCCCGGTACCAGGCGGTCTGTCCCCATTCCGGGGCGAATCGTTCGCACGGGGCGCTGGTTGTTACGCCGGAATATTTTCCGTCTTCGATCGTATGCATCCCGTTCGGAGCGTCGCCCAATCCATATACCGAGTAGAACGAAGGCGTATGCAGCCGGCTTTCCGTCGGGAAGGTCTTTCCCATTTGCGCCCTGAACTTATCGAGCAGCGGATCCTTTTCGTCGCAGATCGCCTCGATGTATCCCTGCAAGTCGTAGAATACATGCTCGTCGAGCCCTTCGTAGGTTTGCAGCGATGCCCGGTCGTACGTTTGCCCCGGATACTTCGTTTCGATCTCCTTGACGATAGCCGCCAGCGGCTCCAGTTCGCCGGTGACCGTCAGGGCGATGCAGCCCGATTTCGTGGTCGCGCGGTTCATGTAGTAGTCATGGTATTCGCTGCAGACTCCCGGCAGGTCGTAACTTGTGCCTGCATCGGCGAGCAGGTGCGGCAGAATATCGGTGTAGTTGAAACCGGCGGCCATCACTTCACACGGTGAAGCGATGATGTGATCGGCACAACCGCGAAGATCGTACAATGCCTCGATCGAAGACATGAAGCAGGCGTCGAAGAGAAGGTAGTCGAAATGCAGCCCCGTGTTGCCGAAGGCCGCTGCCAGTTGCGGAATTTCAGCCCGCTTGCCGGAATCGCCCATCCAGCGGGTCGGCAGGGCATTCGGCATCGGGCTCCAGAAATCCTGGAATGCGGAGAACCGGATAGCATTGACCGACGTACCGTCCGGGACCCAACCCAGTCCGTGTCCGCCGAGGATCAGGCCGTATCGACGTGCCGGAGCCTGTTCGGCCATGTAGGAGATAACTTCGGTGATCGTACCTCCGTCCATCGAGTTGAAGTCGGCGTCCGCCCAGCGGCGCAGGGTATCGACCTTGCAGTGTTCGTACGAAAACTGTGCTCCGGGTACGTAATCGTCGTTGCGGGGCGTATAGTAGAGTTCCAATACCATCGAAAGGCCTCTTTGAGGCTGGATGAAAACCAGTACGCGACTGTTGTGGAGTATGTTCCGGTCGATGGCATTCATCGCGTCATCGACGTTTTTCCTGAAGTAAGACCCCAGGTTGGTTCCCGTCAGATAGAACATAATGGTCTGGTCCGCCGTTTCGGGGACCGGCGGGCGGGGAGTGACCCCTTCGTCCTTGGTGCAGCCCGTGAAGAGGGTCGCCGCGAGTGCAAGGACAAGCACTATATGATGTAATTTTTTCATTTGGATCTCGTTCGGGGCGTTTCGTACCCGTTTTGTGAAGGTTAGAAATACTCCCCCCCCCGCGTATGGAGGAAGGTGCCTTTGCTGGATGCTTCGGAGAAAAAAGTTGTTTTCATCTTGTTATAAATTAAGGATTTGAAATCATGCCGGGCGTTCCGAAAAACTTTATTTATATTCCCTCGGACGCAGATTATTGAATTGCCAGGTCCGGGGACGTTTGAATACGTAGCCGTCGGGTTTGTTCCGGTAGATACGGCTGTAATCGAAGTAATATCCCTTGATCCGCCCCTCTTCGGTCCGTACCGGCTCGAGCAGGGGGACGTATTCCACCGAGCGGCTGACGACGCGTGCTTTGCCGTAGTGACGGTCGTGTGCGGCCAGCAGATCGAGAGCATGTCCGAACATCAGGATATGCCAGGCGCTCCCTTCCTTGAGGCCGTTGCCGGAATCCTCGATCGTCGCCAGGATGGAGTTCATCCGGTTGTAGTTGATCTGTTCGTTCTTCGAGTCGCCGAGCGCTCCGTAAGCGAATGCCAGCAGGTTCAGCAGTTTGGGGCTGAACGGATCCTGCACCAAGGCATCGTTCACCGCTGCGATCAGTTTCTCGAGGCTTTCGTGCGTCGGATTCTCGAAATCGACCGTTTGGGCGATCAGTATGGCTTTGTCCATGTCCGAATTGGCATTCAAAGGCTTGTAGGCGTCCTGATAGGCATATCCGTAGTAGAGGTAGTGGTAGTCCTCCTCGGTCATCGAGTCGTCGCCCGACTGATACCGCAGCATCAGGTTCGGGTAGTAGTAGGGGGATTCGGAATCCAGCGTCTGCCGGATAATATCCTCTTCGACAGGTATTTTGGCCGTTGCCATCAGAGGCAGAAACAGCAGCAGGACAAGCAATTTTCTCATAGCCTTTTGTGTGCGGCGGTTCAGTGTGCGAATACGGTGCGGAACCCGTTTCGTGCCGCATTGTTATATAAACGTGCGATCAATTCAAATCGTATTTGGCGATCAGTTCTTTGAAGCGGGCTTCGAGCTGCGGGGTTCCGGGAACGAGGGGCAGCCGCAGCGTGTTGCCGATGAGTCCCAGTACCGACATGGCGCATTTCACGCCCGTCGGGTTGCCTTCGGCGAAGAGGGCGGTCACGGCCTCCTCCAGACATTCGTAAGCCTTGTGTGCTCCTTCGAAGTCGCCCTTCTTTGCCAGGTCGATGCAAGTCATCATCTTGCGCGGGAAGGCATTGACCGCTACCGAGATCACGCCGTCGGCGCCCCGGCTCATCAGGTCGAGCGTCAGGGCGTCATCTCCCGAGAGCACCAGAAAATCCCTGCTCCGCCAGTCGAGTATCTCCTGAATCTGGTCGATCTTGCCCGAAGCCTCCTTGATGCCGATGACATTCGGGAAGTCGCCCGCAATGCGGATCGTGGTCGCTGCGGTCATATTGACCCCCGTACGGCCGGGAACGTTGTAGAGAATGATCGGCAGGGGCGAATGTTCCGATACGGTTTTGAAGTGCTGGTACAACCCCTCCTGCGACGGTTTGTTGTAGTAGGGTGTGACGCTCAGGATCGCATCCGCCCCCCGCAGGTCGAATTCGCGCAACTGGTCGAGCACTTCCGAGGTCGAGTTGCCGCCTACGCCGATCACCAGCGGCACGCGCCCTGCGATGTGGTTTTTGATGAACATGGCGACCACGGCCCGTTCGTGCAGGTAGAGGGTCGGGGTTTCTGCCGTCGTGCCGAGTGCGACGATGAAATCCACACCGCCGTCGATGATGTAGTCGATCGTGCGGGCCAAAGCCGGATAATCCACCCGTCCGTCGGGTGTGAAAGGGGTGGGGATGGCTGCGCCGGCGCCGCTGAGTTTGTGTCGTGTCATATCGTTGATAATGTTATATTTGATAATTATATCCTTGAACGCTTCCGAGGCTTCGTCCTGTTTTTCGAATCCGTTCGCGGCCGTTCGTGGCCGCTGTCTGCGTATTTGCATCCCGTTTCCTTTGAATTTCCTTTTCGGAAGGAGTCGGAAACTGCCCGGCCGGAGCCTGGCGAGCGTAGGAGCGAGAAAGGAGTTCGTTCGTATTATTCTGATTTTTTACATCATTATTTTCGGTGTCAGGGCATGCGCCCGAAATAATATTGTGCGTTTTCTCGGCCCGGGGAGTGCCGTTTCCCGCCTAAAACAGCGACCCCTGTTCCGTGTTGCCGCCGTCGGTTTTGTCGGTCGTTTCCTGAGCCGACGGGGGTGCCGCAGACGTGTTCCCGTCCGAAGCGTTCTCTGTCACGGGCAGCGTTCCGCCGGAAGCGATCATCGCCAGCAGTTCCTCTTCGGAGATGAGACGTACGCCCAGTTTGGTCGCCTTTTGGAGTTTCGCCGGTCCGATCTTTTCTCCTGCGACCAAAAAATCGACGTTGGCCGATACCGCCGCGAGGTTTTTACCGCCGTGCGCTTCGATCAGTTCCTTCAGTTCGTCGCGGCTGTGACCGGAGAATCTGCCCGTGATGACGAAATTTTTGCCCGCCAGACTTTCCGATTCGAGGGCTTTGTGCGCGGCTTCGGTTTGCAGCCCCGCTTTGCGCAGCCGCTCGATGATCCGCAGGTTCTCCGCGTCGGCGAAGTAGTCGATGATGGCATCGGCGATCTTGCCGCCCACCTCGTCGGCTTCGATCAACTCTTCGCGCGTGGCGTGCATCACGGCATCCAACGTGCGGAAGTGTGCCGCCAGGTATTTGGCCGTGGTTTCCCCGACGAATCGGATGCCCAGGGCGAACAATACCCGCTGAAAAGGAACCTCGACCGAGCCCCCCGGATGCTCCGGATGATGTTCTCGGCTGATTTTTCGCCCAGCCGGGGCAGACAGGCGAGCTGTTCGGCCCGCAGGTCGTACAGGTCGGCGATGTCGTGCAGCAGTCCGTTTTCGAAGAGCAGTTCGACGGTCTCTTCGCCCAATCCCTCGATGTCCATCGCCTTGCGGCGGATGAAGTGGATGATGCGGCCCAGTATCTGAGGCCGGCAGTGGCTCTGATTGGGACAGTAGTGCTTGCTTTCGCCCTCGTATTTCACCAGCGGAGTGCCGCATTCCGGACAGCGGGTGATGTACTGGAAGGGACGGCTGTCCGCCGGACGGGCCGCAAGATCGACGCCCGTGATCTTGGGGATGATCTCGCCGCCTTTTTCGACATATACCATATCGCCTACGCGAATGTCCAGCAGGGCGATCTGTTCGGCGTTGTGCAGCGTGGCCCGCTTGACGGTCGTTCCGGCCAACTGCACCGGATCGAGGTTGGCGACGGGGGTGATGGCTCCGGTGCGTCCCACTTGGAAATCGACGCTTTCGAGCCGCGTGAGCGCTTGTTCGGCCTTGAACTTGAAAGCCACGGCCCATCGGGGCGCCTTGGCCGTGAAGCCCAGCTCGCGCCGCAGGGTGTAACTATTGACCTTGATGACCACGCCGTCCGTAGCGAACGGCAGTTTCCTGCGCTCTTCGTCCCAGAAGGCGATGTAGTCGTCGATCTCCGCCTGGCTGCGGCAGATCCGCATCTTGTCCGATACGTTGAATCCCCATTCGCTGGCTTTCCGCATACACTCCCAATGGGTCGTGCAGGGCAGGTCGTCGCCAGCCAGTTGGTAGAGCGTGCAGTCCAGCCCCCGCTGGGCGACTACGGCCGAGGATTGCTGCTTGAGCGTGCCCGCTGCGGCATTGCGCGGATTGGCCAGTAGCGGTTCGCCGTTCTCCTCGCGTTCGCGGTTGAGGCGGTCGAACGAGGCATAGGGCATCAGCACTTCGCCCCGTATTTCGAAAAAATCGGGGTAGTCGCCCCCTTGCAGATGCAGCGGAATGGTGCGGATCGTGCGGATATTGGCCGTCACATCGTCGCCTCGCGTGCCGTCGCCCCGCGTCACGGCACGGAGCAGGGCTCCGTGTTCGTAGGTGAGCGAGATGGCCGTGCCGTCGAATTTGAGCTCGCAGACGAACTCCGTCTGTCCGAGCTCTTTCTCGATGCGTCCGATGAATTCGTGCAGCTCGTCGAGCGAATAGGTGTTACCCAGCGAAAGCATCGGAAAGCGATGTTCGACGCTTTGGAATTCGGTTGTGAGATCGCTGCCGACGCGGGCCGTCGGGGAGTTCGGGTCGGCGTATTCCGGATGTGCCGCCTCCAGTTCCTGAAGCTCACGCATCATAATGTCGAATTCACGGTCGGATATTTCCGGACTGTTTTCGACGTAGTATTTATGGTTGTGGTAGTCGAGTGTGCGACGTAATTTTTCTATTTTTTCACGTATCATACCTCTGTTATTCCGTACGTAAAAGTACATAATTTGTGCGGAAAGACCGCAAAAAATAAAAAAAATGCAAAAAAAAATTCGACCTTGATTCCGATCGCCAAATTTTGTTTATACTTGCACAAAATTTTCAGACGTTTCCGGTTCGCGGAGACGGCGAAGCCCGAAAAAGGGCGTCGCCGGACGAAGGAAAACGACGGATGAAACTCCACACGATCGACCGGCGACGGCGGATGCGGAATCCTGCCGGGGCTGGATATGACAAAAAAATTCCGCATTTTCGACAAGTGGGAACGGAGCGGAGCGGAGGAACCCGCTCTGCCGAACGAAACGACTATTGAAAACGAACATCGAAATATGGCAAACTCTACTACACCGAAGAAACGCCTTGTCGCCAGCTTCCGTAATCTGCCTTCGGAACTTCAGGAGGCAATAAAGCAAAAATATCCCCTCGGATTCTCCGAGGCGATGATGCGCATCGACAAACCTAACGGAGAGTTTTTTTACGCTGTGCCTTTCGAAACGGACGAGATCAATTATCTGGTGAAGATTGACGTGAAGATCGACGACCGTGCGGACGATGACGAAGATAAGGACTATTACGACGACGATATCAAAGGCGCCGACGATTTGCAGGACGACGACAATTCGGGCGACGACGAGGACCGGGACGACATGTAGTTTTCGGAACGGAATTTGTTTTCCCCTTTATCATAATATTACTGGGTATTCGGACATTTTTCGGCAGGCGGCCCCGGACCGAACTTATTCGAGGTTCGGCGTAGTCGGAGAATGAATGGCATTCGGTTCAGACGGAAGCGGTTTGCACGTCGCCGGATGCGGAAGACGGCGGAAAGATCGATCTTTCCGCTCCTCCGGCCGAGCCGAATGTTTCCGAACGATCCGATACGGAAAACGATCGCTAAAAATGAATCCTTTCATCCGAAAAATAGGTTTTGGAGTTCTGCTGGCGACTCTCTTCCTGCCGCTGCACTCCTGCGGGCTGGGAGAGGATTCGCGCGATGAAGATAACCGGTACGTTTATCTTCGGTTTGCGGATCCGGCTTTCGAAGCATACTGTTTGGAGCATTGGGATCTGAACGGCGACGGACGTATTTCCCGCTACGAGGCCCAGCGGGTCTGGGATATGGACTGTTCGTCGCTCGGGATCAAGACGCTGGCGGGGATCGAGGAATTCACGGCTCTGCGCAAGCTCGATTGCAGTGGCAACGAGATCGTCGCGCTCGACGTGCGCAAATGTATTTTCATGGAGCAGCTGAATTGCAGCGGAAATGCGCTTATCAGTCTTGACATCAAAGGATTGCGCTTTCTAAACCGGCTCGATTGCAGCGATAACGACCTGACTTATATCAATTTGGCTACCAATGCGGCTTTGGAGAATCTCTGGTGTGGCGGCAACCGCTTCGCATCGCTCGACATCAGCCATTGTGCTACGGACATGATCCGTGTCGATACGGTCCCTAACGAGAGCCTTTCGGTGCTCTACAAACGGGCGGGACAGCGTATCCTGAACCTGAACGTGGACGGCGGTACGAAAGTGGAGGATTTGTAGCTCGGAATATTCTGACGGTTAAACTATAAGCAAGTGTCTTCGAAGGGGACACTTGTTTTTTTGTGTCGGAATTTTGAGATTTCGACAGCCCCGAAGGGGTTTTTAACGAAAAATTAGTACCTTTGAAGGCAAAATCGTTTTTTGCGATTAAATTTTTCAAAAAGATCATGAATAAAGTTGACGTCATACTCGGCCTGCAGTGGGGCGACGAGGGCAAAGGCAAGGTTGTCGATGTGCTGACTCCCCGTTATCAGGCGGTTGCGCGTTTTCAAGGCGGTCCCAATGCGGGCCATACGCTGGAATTCAACGGCGAAAAGTACGTCCTGCGCTCGATTCCTTCGGGCATATTTCAGGGCGGTAAAACCAACATCATCGGCAACGGGGTGGTCCTCGACCCGATTCTTTTCCGCGAGGAGGCTACGGCGCTGGCCAAGAGCGGCCACGACCTGAAGGGGCGTTTGCAAATTTCCAAGAAGGCCCACCTGATCCTGCCGACTCACCGGATGCTCGACGCCGCGCAGGAGGCGGCCAAAGGCAGCGCCCGTATCGGTACGACCGGCAAGGGGATCGGCCCGACCTATACGGACAAGGTAAGCCGTACGGGTATGCGTGTCGGCGACGTGCTGGGTCCTGAATTCCGGGCCGTTTACGACCGGGTGAAAGCTCGTCACGAGGCGACGCTCCGCAGCCTGGGGTATGCTTACGATATCGCGGAACTCGAGCGCCAGTGGTTCGATGCGGTCGAGTACCTCAAGGAGTTCCGGTTGATTGACAGCGAATACGAAATCAACCGGCTGCTCGCCGAAGGGCAGCCCGTCCTGGCCGAAGGGGCCCAGGGTACGCTGCTGGACATCGATTTCGGCTCCTATCCTTTCGTCACCTCCTCCAATACGGTTTGTGCCGGTGCCTGCACGGGCCTCGGCATCGCCCCGTCGCGCATCGGCGAGGTGTTCGGTATCTTCAAGGCTTATTGTACCCGCGTGGGGGCCGGGCCGTTCCCGACCGAGCTGTTCGATGAAACGGGCGCCCGTCTGCGGGATCTGGGCCATGAATACGGAGCCGTCACGGGGCGCGAACGCCGCTGCGGCTGGCTGGATATGGTGGCGCTCAAGTACGCCATTATGATCGACGGGGTGACGCAGTTGATTATGATGAAGAGCGACGTGATGAACGATTTCGACACGATCCGTGTGGCTACGGCCTACGAGATCGGCGGCGAGCGTACGGATCGTTTCCCTTATGCGGTAGATGCTCCGATCGTGCCTGTTTATAAAGAGTTCAAGGGGTGGAAATGCGATCTTCGCAAATTCCGCCGCTACGAGGATTTCCCGGCCGAATTCAAGGCTTATGTGGAGTTCATCGAGCGGGAAACGGGCGTGCCCGTGCGGATTATTTCGGTAGGCCCCGACCGCGATGAAACGATCGTGCGGTAAATACAGATACGAGTAAAATTTATTCATTTAAAATAGTACAAATGAAAAAACAGTTGAAAATTGTTGTCCTGGCAAAGCAGGTTCCCGACACCCGCAACGTGGGTAAGGATGCCATGACCCCCGAAGGGACGGTCAACCGCGCTGCGCTGCCTGCAATCTTCAATCCCGAAGATTTGAATGCACTCGAGGCTGCCCTGTTTCTCAAGGACGAAACGGAAGGCAGTACGGTACATATCCTGACCATGGGTCCTCCGCGTGCCGCCGACATCATCCGCGACGCCATTTTCCGGGGGGCCGACGGAGGTTATCTGCTGACCGACCGTAAATTCGCCGGCTCGGATACGCTGGCTACTTCATACGCTCTTTCGTGTGCGCTGCGCAAGATTCAGCCCGACGTGATCGTCGCAGGCCGCCAGGCCATCGACGGCGATACGGCCCAGGTGGGTCCGCAGGTGGCCGAAAAGCTCGGTTTGCCGCAGGTGACCTATGCCGAGGAGATTCTCGAGATCAAAGATAAGTCGCTGGTCATCAAACGTCGCCTGGAGCACGGAACCGAAGTGGTCGAATGTCCGATTCCCGCCGTGGTGACCGTAAATGCTTCGGCTGCCGAGTGCCGCCCGAAGAACGCCCGCCGCGTGATGAAGTTCAAGAATGCCATGACGGCCTCCGAGATCGCTGCGGAACCGACGTCGGAAGCTGCCAAGATGGCCGCGTCGAAGCCCTACCTACAGATTTTCGAGTGGAGTGCCGCCGATGTCGATCCGGACGATAACCAGTTGGGCCTGACCGGTTCCCCGACGAAGGTGAAGAAGATCGAGAATGTGGTGTTCCAGGCCAAGGAAGCCAAGAAACTGACTGCCGACGACAAGCAGATCGAGGAATTGATGGTTGAACTTATCGCGAGCCACACGCTCGGTTAATCAGGGAGGAAACGAGATATGAATAATGTATTTGTATATATAGAACTCGAAAACGGAGTACCTGCGGACGTGAGTCTGGAGTTGCTGACCAAAGGCCGTGAGCTGGCCACGACGCTCGGCGTGAAGCTCGAAGCCGTCGTACTGGGTCATAATCTGGGCGACATCGCCAAGGAGTTGGCCAAATACGGCGCCGATACCGTGTGGACGGCCGACGACAAGGAGTTCGCTCCGTTCCGCACGTTGCCCCATACGGCTGTGATGTGCGGTCTGATCGAGCAGGAGAAGCCCCAGATCGCCCTTTTCGGTGCGACCTCCATCGGCCGCGATTTCGCTCCGCGCGTATCGTCGGCGCTGTTCAGCGGTCTGACGGCCGACTGTACGCAACTGGTGATCGGCGACCATAAGGACGCGAAAACCGGTACGGAGTATGAGAATCTGTTGTACCAGATTCGCCCGGCCTTCGGCGGCAACATCATTGCGACGATCGTGAACCCCGACCACCGTCCCCAGATGGCGACCGTCCGCGAGGGCGTGATGCGCAAGGAGTACGCAGCCAAACCGGGTGCCGGCGAGGTGAAGCCGATCGACTGGAAGAAGTTCCTGAAAGAGAGCGACCTGGTGGTCAAGATCCTCGACCGCCAGATCGAAGAACGCAAGATCAATATCAAAGGCGCGAGCGTGGTGGTTGCCGGCGGTTACGGCGTAGGCTCGAAGGAGAATTTCAAGCTGATTCACGAACTGGCCGAGGTGCTGGGCGGCGAAGTCGGCGCGAGCCGTGCTGCGGTGGACGCAGGTTTCACGGAGCATGCCCGCCAGATCGGTCAGACGGGCGTTACGATCCGTCCCAAACTCTACATCGCGTGCGGTATTTCGGGCCAGATCCAGCATACGGCCGGTATGGACCAGTCGTCGATGATCATCTCGATCAACACCGATCCCGATGCGCCGATCAACAAGATCGCCGACTTTGCGATCACGGGCGACCTGAACGAGGTGATTCCGAAAATGATTAAGTATTACAAACAAAACTCGAAGTAATGGCTAATTTCTTTTTAGATAATAAGGATTTGCAGTTCCACCTTCAGCATCCGCTGATGCGTAAGATTGTGGCGCTGAAAGAGCGTAACTATACGCTGAAAGACCACCACGAGCTTGCTCCGCAGAATTTTGAGGACGCGATGGACAACTACCGCCGCGTGTTGGAGATCGCCGGCGAAGTGTGCGGTGAGGTGATCGCCCCCAATGCCGAGGGCGTCGATCACGAAGGTCCCCGAGTCGAGAACGACCATGTCGTTTACGCCGAAGGTACGGCCCGCAACATCGAAGCCATTACCAAGGCCGGCTTGAGCGGCATGACCCTGCCTTACGAGTACGACGGCCTGAATTTCCCGCTGGTCTGCTTCGTCGTCGCCAACGAAATGGTGGCACGCGGCGATGCCGGTTTCGAGAATATCTGGGGTTTGCAGGACTGTGCCGAAACGCTCAATGAATTCGCTTCGGAAGAGCTTAAGCGGATGTTCCTGCCCCGTGTTTCTGCGGGCGAGACCTGCGCGATGGATCTCACCGAGCCGGATGCCGGTTCGGATCTGGGTGCCGTGATGCTCAAGGCCACTTACGACGAGAAGAGCGGCCGCTGGCTGCTGAACGGCGTGAAGCGCTTCATCACCAACGGCGATGGTCATATTTCGCTGGTGCTGGCCCGCACCGAAGAGGGAACCTCGGACGCACGCGGTCTTTCGATGCTCGTGCACGACAAGCGTGACGGCGGCGTTAAGGTGCGCCGTATCGAGAACAAACTCGGTATCAAGGGTTCGCCTACCTGCGAGCTGGTCTTCACCAACGCTCCGGCCCGTCTGGTCGGCGACCGTAAGATGGGTCTGATCAAATACGTGATGTCGCTCATGAACGCTGCCCGTCTGGGTATCGGCGCACAGTCGGTAGGCCTTTGCGAGGCCGCTTACCGCGAGGCGCTCAAGTATGCGCAGGAGCGTGCCCAGTTCGGCAAGCCGATCATTCAGTTCGCTGCCGTTGCGGAGATGCTCTCCAATATGAAGGCGAAGTTGCAGGGGGCCCGTGCGCTGCTCTATGAAACGACCCGTTTCGTCGAGATTTACAAGCAGTACGGCCACATCGCGCAGGAGCGTTCGCTCGAACCGGAGGAGCGCCAGGAGATGAAGTTCTACAATCGTCTGGCCGACGGTTTCACGCCGCTGGTAAAGCTCTTCGCTTCGGAGTATGCCAACCAGCTCGCTTACGATGCGGTACAGATTCACGGCGGTTCGGGCTTCATGAAGGACTATCCCTGCGAGCGCCTCTACCGCGATGCCCGTATCATGAATATCTACGAAGGTACTTCCCAGCTGCAGGTCGTAGCTGCGATCAATGCCGTAACGAAGGGAACCTTCCTGGAGCAGATCAAGACCTACGAGGCTGCGGACTATGCCCCCGAAATGTGCGCCGTGAAGAGCAAACTGACCGACCTGCGCGTGAGGTTCGAGGAGATGGTCGCCCGTGTCGAAACTCTCGAGAAGGAGCGCAGCGGTTACAAGGATTTCCATGCCCGCCGTCTGGTGGAAACTGCCGGTCATATCATCATTACTTACCTGTTGGCTCGTCAGGCCGGAGGAGAATCGGCCGAATACATCGATTCCGCGCGGATCTATTGTAAACTGGCAGAAAGCAAAGTCGCCGAAGCCTACAATTACTTGATGCATTCGGATGTCGAGGATGTCGATCTGTTCAAAAAGGTCGGCCAGGAGGAGGCGATCGGTTAATTGCCGTCGGATGTTTTGAAAGGGAAGCGGTGCGTTGTACCAGCGAAACTTTTGAATTCGATATATGTTGAGAAGGGAAGCGGTCGTTCGCTTCCCTTCTCATTGATTTTGGCGGGAATTTTGTGCCGTGACGAAAGGGCGGGTTATTTATTAAAAAATATTTGTATTATCCTATAAATCCTGACAGAGACAGTTATGTTGAAAAAAGTACTTCTGATGGCAGCCGTCGCGTTGCTCGGTCTGCCCGGTCTGGCTCATGCCCAGTTGGGGCGCGGTGAAATTTCGGTGGGGTACGGTGTCGCTCCCGTGACCGACTGGATCGACGCTTACAGCGATAAGTTGCTCGACGTGCTCGATATGAAGGATGCGTCGATGGACAGCTGGGGCGGTGTGTCGGTCAATTACACCTTCCGTATCGTCGGCGGGTTGGGTGTAGGCGCTACTTTCGTCTATTCGGGTAACAATCAGCGGTTGGCCGGTAAGAAAATCTCGACCGACTATTATTCGATCATGCCGCACCTGAAGATGCGCTGGCTCAACCTGCGTATCCTGTCGCTCTATTCCCGCGTCGGTGTCGGACTGACTTTCACCGAATCTTCGGGCGAGGGGCAGAGCGAATCGGCCCGGCAGTGGGCTTTTCAGGTTTCGCCGATCGGTGTCGAAATCGGGGGTAAGGTCGCGGCCTATGCCGAAGCGGGAATCGGTACGATGGGATCGCTTGTCGCCGGTCTTCGCTTCCGCTTTTAACGGATCGGTCAGTGTAGAGGGGAGTCGCAACGGACCGGATGTTCGGTCGGTTCGAGAAGGAGAGGTGCTGTGTCGCTTCCGCAAGGATTTTGCGCCTGGCATGCGATGCCGGCGATTTGCGTGCGAGAGAGCGATCGTATTCGGATGAGTGGGAGAGGACCGATGTGCGGTTGATGTCCGATTTACCGGAATCTTCGGAAAGAACGAAAAAAACAGGATCTCGAAATTGCATTGCTTCGAGGTTCTGTTTTTTTCAGCGGAGTTCGCTTTGCTGTTATTCGCGCCCGTGTGCAGTCGGGCGATGACGATCGCTTTTGGCCTGTCAGCGGTCTATCCCGTCGCGGGAAAGGACGCCCTGCGTGTAGTAATGTTTGATTTCCCGCATTTCGGTCACCAGGTCGGCCGCGTCGATAAGTTCCTGCGGGGCGTAACGTCCCGTGACGACGACTTCTACCGCAGGATGACGGCGGTTCAGGGCATCCAGTACGGCGTCGATCGTCAGCAGTCCGAAATGCAGGGCGATGGTCAGTTCGTCGAGGATGACTACGTCGTATTCACCGCTCTCCAGCAGGGTGGCGCAGCGGGTCAGACCGTCGCGTGCCATCCGGATATCGATCGCTTCGGGATCCTTGCCGATAAAACATCCCCGACCCAACTGCTCGATCTTCACTTGGTCGAAGAGTTGCCCGATTTTCGTTTCGTTGTATCGCATCGACTTGACGAACTGTCCGATGTAAACGCTTTTGCCGGCGCACAAAGCTCGCACGGCCAGTCCGAACGCGGCCGTCGTCTTGCCTTTGCCGTTTCCGGTATAGACGTGAATATATCCTTTCGTTGAGTCCATGCGGCAAAGATAGTGCAGGTTTGTGGCAGAGCCAAATAAATTTGGGCGGAACCGAGGGCGACCGCTGTCCGGAAAGACGATATAAATCCGAATCGAAGCGGGGTATATTTGCTCTCATGAGCAAGGCCGGTTGCGAGGTGACAGCCGGTTGTGGAAATTCTTTCCAGCGGATTTTTTGCAAAGGCGGAAAAGGTCGGAGCAAATTCGTGCCGGAAAAAATTTGAAAATAGAATCCCTTTCGTTTTTTCGGGAATACGTCGTTTCAGAGGTTGATCCGGTTGGCTTGCGTGAAGATGGCATCGAGCAGCCGGAATAACTCCGCTTCCAGCTCTTCGCCTCCCGGATCGCCGCAGAGTGTGAAGATTTTTCCCGGAGGAGCCCCGTAGCATATCGTGCCGGCCGCACCGCAGGTTTCGGACCCGCAGATGATGACTGCATCGATCGCATCCTCGTGACGCATCAAGGCGTTGTAAAGAGCCAGCAACTGCCGGGGTGCGGTTATTTTCGGGACGGGGAGCAACGCTCCGCAGGCTCCGATTTCTTCGATCGAATGAATGAGTTCCAGGTCGTAACGTCCGGCAATCAGCTCGGCTGTATCGGCCGGTATTCCATAGAGTATGATATTCATCGTTATCGGTTAAAAAAAAGTGCGGCGACATCCTAATCTCTTGAATGTTATGGCAGTAACAATGGTTATCGCCGCACTTTCGTTTGTCGTTCATTACCGGAAATACCGCTGTGGCAGACGAGGAAATCTCTTGTACCGGAACGGTACAACGATCCCTGTGTCGGGACGGTTTTCCTAAAATTTATCAAGCGAAACACAACCGAAATCAAACGCCTAACCCACGAGCGCCTTTGACATCGAATCGATCTGGCAGGTCTTCTGACTCACTCCTGTTCCGAAGCCTTCCCGGTCCGTGCGGACCAGTGGCAGAGATGTTCGAAACGTCGCGGAGCTTCACAGCAGCGGGACTGTCCGGGATTCACACCCGATTCCCTTTTCATTCCTCTCCTTGCATAAGGAGCCGGAAACCAAATCTGCCGCAAATATAACGGTATTTTTCAGGAAACAAAAACTCTTTCCGGGAATTTTTCTTTTCGCCGGTTGTTTCCGATTTGGCGGGAATACACTACTTTTGTGCCGTCATGAAAACAAAACAGGAACTCTCCGACATTCTCGATTTCGTTGCGGAATACGCTTCCTATCTGTTAGGATCGGGAGTGCACACTTCGCGTGTGATCCGCAACGCACAGCGCATCGGAACCTCGCAGGGAGTGGATATTCAGTTGTCGAGTTTTCAGAAAAGCATAATCATCACCGTACACGACGAACGGAGCGGCGAAGTCGTTACCCGTGTGGTAAAGATCCCTGCGCTGCCGATCAGCTTCGAACGGAATTCGGATCTGAGCGCTTTGAGTTGGGATGCCGTCGATGAACACCTGTCGCTGACCGACCTGCGCGACCGTTACGGAGAGTTGATCGCCAAGCCGCGTATGGACCCGATTTTCGTCCTGCTGACGGTCGGCCTGGCGAATGCCTCCTTTTGTCGTCTGTTCGGCGGGGACTGGACGGCCGTGGGCATCGTCTTCACCTCGACGCTCGTCGGTTTTTCCGCTCGGCAGCGGATGCAGGCGCATGCCGTGAATCACTTCCTGGTTTTTATCCTTTCCGCCTTTCTGGCTTCGCTCTGCGCCTCGTCGGCATTGGGCTTCGACTGTACGGCCGAGGTGGCGATAGCCACCAGCCCGCTCTTTCTTGTTCCGGGCGTTCCGCTCATCAACGGGGTGATCGACATCGTCGAAGGGCATATCCTGATCGGTTGCAGCCGTCTGATCAACGCCCTGCTGCTGATCGTCTGCATTGCCGTAGGTCTTTCGGCGACGTTGATGATCGTTAAAAACAGTTTGCTATGATTGCAGTGGATATTCTGTTCGACGGGGTGTTCGCGGCCGTGGCCGCTATCGGATTCGGGGCGATTTCCGATCCTCCGGTGCGGGCATTTCCCTACATCGCCCTGCTGGCGGCCGTCGGACACGCCTTGCGTTTCTGCCTGATGAGTTATGCGGGGATCGACATCGCTACGGCTTCGCTCTGTGCTGCCGTCGTCATCGGTTTCGGCAGCCTTTGGCTGGGACGGGGTATTCGTTGTCCGATGACCGTGCTTTACATTCCGGCCCTGCTGCCGATGGTCCCGGGTATCTATGCCTACAAGACGGTCTTTGCCCTCATCATGTTTCTGCAATCGCTCAACGATCCCGGGCAGGGCCTGGAATATATGCAGCAGTTTTTTCTGAATGCCACCGTGTCGTTCAGCGTGATTATCCTGTTGGCTGCGGGCGCCACGCTGCCGATATTCATCTTCAACCGCCGGGCTTTCTCGCTCACACGGCGCAGACGGAGCCGTGAATAAACTCTTTTCGTATGGATGTTTTCTGGAATACGATCGCCGCATACAACGCCGCCACGTGGCCCGTACAGCTCCTGCTGGTTGCGGTCGCTGCGGTGCTGACCCTTTTGCTTTATCTGCGTCCGACGCGTGCCGTGCGTGTGGCGATGAAGGTTTTTATGGCCGCATTGAATTTCTGGATCGCGGGTGTATATTATTTTATCTATTGCGCTCCGCGCGAACATTACGATATTCTGGCCCTGTTCTGGGCGGTCATGGGTTGTATCTGGATCTATGACCTGGCGGCCGGACACGATTCGCTCGGGCGCACGGGACGACACCCCCGGTTTGCTTTGGTGCTGTTCTGTATGCCGCTCGTTTATCCGCTCTTCTCGCTGGCCCTGGGGCGTACTTTTCCGATGATGACCTCGCCCGTGATGCCCTGCTCGGTCGCAGTCTTCACCGTCGCGTTGATGCTGGCTTTCTCCGAGCGGGCGAATATCGTGTTGGCGACCTTTCTCTGCCATTGGGCGCTGATCGGGTTTTCGAAGGTCTATTTCTTCGGGATTCCCGAGGATTTTCTGCTGGCGTGCAGCGTCGTACCCGCTCTCTTCCTCTTTTTCCGACGTTATATCCGGAATCGGGCCTGCGAATCCACCAAACCCTCCCCGCGTGTGCTGAATGCACTGCTTGCCGTCCTGTGTGCCGTCATCGGGGTTTTCTTTACTTTTACGTTTCTGCATCAATTCGATCTCTTTACCGAAATATGATCCCATACCGAGCCGAAGATTTCAGCGTGACGATTCCCGTCGCCGATTATATCGCCCGTTTCCGCGATGCCGAGCGTTTCGAGGGCTGCTGCCGCACCTGTCCGAACTATGGACGCAGTTGGGGATGTCCTCCCTTCGATTTCGATGTCGAGGAGTACCTGACCCGGTATTCCAGGGCATTGCTTATTGCGACGAAGATCGTTCCGGAACAGGGCGGTCTTCCCATTGCGGAGGCAAAGCGGTTGATCCACCCCGAACGGCAGCGGCTCGAGAGGCGTCTGCTCGAAATGGAGCGGCGGTATGGAGGACGTTCGTTCGCCTACGTCGGCAGTTGCCTCTATTGTCCCGATGGTACCTGTACACGTCCCGAAGGGAACCCGTGCCGCCATCCCGAATTGGTGCGTCCGTCGCTCGAAGCCTGCGGCTTCGACATAGGCCGCACGACTTCCGAGCTGTTCGGAATCGAACTCAAGTGGGGAGCCGACGGAAAAATGCCCGAGTACCTGACCCTCGTGTGCGGTTTTTTCCACGATGGGGACGGTGTCGTGTGGTAATCGCAAGATACAAAAAGGCTCGCTGTACAGCGAGCCTTTTTCATTCCGGAACGATCCTCCTATGCCTGTTCTGCCAGGATGCTTTTACGCGGATGGAAGATGTTGAGGTTGAGCCGTCCGACGATGTCGCTCAAGGCAGCCTGGGCCTTGACCGAGTTGCCGGCGTCATCCAGTGGGGGTGCGAAGGCCGCTACGCCCATCACGCCCGGAACGACGCCCATGATGCCGCCGCCCACGCCGGTCTTGGCCGGAAGGCCCGTGTTGAAGAGCCAGTCGCCCGTATGTTCGTAGAAACCGACGGTGGCCATCATCGAAGTAATGCGTGCGCCCAGATCGGGCTTGAAGACCGTTTGTTTGGTTACGGGGTTCACGCCGTCGAATGCGATGGTCGCAGCCGCGACCGCCAGTTGGCGGGCCGTTACGCCGATCGAACATTGGCGGGTGTAGAGGTCGAGCGCCATATCGGGATCGTCGTAGATGCGCGAATAGTTCTTCAGCAGCCATGCGATCGACTTGTTGTTGAAGTTGGTCGCCGTTTCCGATTTGTAAAGCTCTTCGATGACCTCCACGCTCGAGCCGCAGAGTCCTTCGATGAATCCCTGGATCGCCTCCCATTTCGCGTCCGGCTTCCCGACAGGTTTTACCATCGAGCAGGCGGCGATCGCACCGGCGTTTACCAGCGGTGTCGAGGGGTGATCCTTTTCGAGCAGGATCGCCATGATCGAGTTGAAAGGCAGTCCCGTAGCGTCGGCGCCGATCTTCGCCAGCACCTCTTCGGCGCTGTATTGATTCATCGCTAAAATGGCCGTCGGCACTTTCGACACCGATTCGATGCCGAACTTGTATTCCGTGTCGCCTGCGGCGATAATCTCTCCGTCGGGCAGACAGACGGCGATGCCGAACAGGTCGGAAGGTACGTTGGCCAGATAGGGTATATAGTCGGCGTTTTTACCTCCCGAGACCGCTTTGGTCTGTTCGAAGGCGTGCTGTACGGCGTCCCGAACGTCTTGTTTCGTGATTTTTTGTCCCATGACGATTGCTTTTATTGTTTGTTTTCAGGAGCCGTATTACCCGTATTTTGCGGGTTGTTTTGCGGAATGTTCTGTGTTTCCGGGGCTGCTTTTACTTCCCAATGGAAGGGTGCGAATTCCGCAGCCGCCTGCGGGTCTTTCCACGAGGGCTTGCGCATGGCGTAGATGACGAACGGAGCGCCTACCACTACCACGCAGCCGATAATGAGTACGGAGAACCATACGGTGTTGCTGCCGACCGAGATCTGGCTGGGCGGAACGAAGCTGAGGATGAAGGCGAGCAGTGCGCCGCAGAAGCCGACCGTACCGATCGTCCACATCAGACCGTTACCCTTTTTGCCCAGGCGGAACGGACGCGCGGTGCCTTTCATCTTGTAGCGCAGCACGATCGCCGCCGAGAACATCAGCATGTACATGATCAGGTAGAGCAGTACGGTGAGCTGCGAGAGGATCTGGTAGAACGACTGTACCGAAGGCATTACGACGAACAGCAGCGCCAGCAGCGTTACCACGCCGCCCTGAATGAGCAGGATATTGCGCTGTACGCCGTTCTTGTTGCTCTTCTGAAAGAACGGAGGCAGGTAACCGGCTCTGCCCACGGCGAAAATACCTTTCGACGGACCCGATACCCAGGTCAGTACGCCTGCCAGTACGCCGAACATCAGGGCGACGGCGATAATCGGCGAAGCCCACGAGATGCGCAGATAATGGAAGTAGTTGTCGAAGCCGATCAACAGCGACTGGGTCAGGTTGATGTCTTTGGCCGGAATGATGAAGCCCAGCGAGAACGTGCCCAGCACGAAGATCAGCACGGTCACCAGCGAGCCGATGACGATGGCTTTCGGATAGTTGCGCGAAGGATTCTTCACGTCCATCACGTGAATACCCATCATCTCCATACCGGCATAGAAGAGGAAGATGCTGCTGGCCAATACCAGGTTGTCGAAATTCGTCAGGTCGGGGAAGAAGCCCTGCGACATATCCATGTAGTTATGGCCGCCGGTCGAAATGTAAATGATGCCCAGAAGAATGAGCAGACCTGCCGGTATGATCGTACCGATCATACCTCCCCATTTGCTGATTTTGCCGACCCAGTCCATGCCTTTCAGAGAAACGAGTGTTGCGACCCAGTAAATAGCCAATACGACTATTAGCGTGAAGACCTTGTTCGACGCAAGTGACATGTCGTACGTTTCGTTCATGCCGATAAAGGCGATCGATACGGCGCCGAAGGTCAGTACCGTCGGGTACCAGATCGTCGATTCGATCCACTGAAGCCAGATGGCGAGAAATCCCGTGCGTGCGCCGTACGCTTCGCCGACCCAGCGGAATACACCGCCCTGTTTGTCGGAGAACATGGCCGCCAGCTCCGCAGCCACCATGGCCGTCGGGATCAGGAAGACGACTGCGGCGAACAGGTAGTAGAATGCCGACGATAAGCCATAAACCGCTTCTGCGGGAAGACCTCGCAGACTTACTACGGCAGTGATGTTCATAATTGCAAGTGTCATCACACTCAATTTGAACCCTGTGCTGGTTGTAGCTTTTTTCACATCCATAATAATTGAATTTAAAAATTGTTTGAACTTTATTCTTCATTTTCCCGGTTCGGCAGCGTCCGGGAGAAATCCGGCGTTGCGCTTATACCTTGAAAATGTCGTTTTATCCGTCTGTTTGAAGCTCGTTTTTTCGTGACGATTTGTAAAATTGCAAGTACCGTGCAAATCGGTCGGATGTTTCCGATTTTTGTTGTGGACCGCCGTATCGCTTCGTGAAAAATGGTTATATTTGTGCTGTATGAAATGTTATCCCGGCAGGTCGAAGCGCGTGTTTGTTATCGGGCCTTTCCGTTTGCCGTCTATGATTAAGGTATTTCCCGATATAGCTTCATAGATTTGGCACTGTCTCGGGTTTCCGTATGATTGAAGTTGTGCGTTATGTTGCGATATTTTTTCTGTTTGCTGGCGCTTCCGGTGCTGTTGTCTTGTTCCGGCCGCAAATCCGCACCGGCGACGGCTCCGGAAAAGGTCCCGCCGCGTCTTTTCCGGGTTGTGGCTCCGCCCGGAGCGATGGACGACGCCCAGCGGTATGCCTATCTGCGCGAGCATTTTTGGGACGATCTGGATTTTGCGGATACTGTTTTTATCGTTTCGACCGACTCGATACATATGTTGCGTGCGTTCGATACGTACATCCGGAATTTCGTTACGGAAAGCGACCCATCGCCTGTCGCGGAGCTGATGCGCAAGGCTTCCGGATCGAAAACCATGCTGGAGTATTTCGCTATGCTGGCCGAACGGGTGCTGCACGACCCCAACTCTCCGCTGCACAGCGACGAACTCTATATTCCCGTGTTGGAGGCACTCGTGGCGAGTCCATGGCTCGACGAGTGGGAGAAGATCGCTCCGGAGCACGACTTGCGTATGGCGCTGCAAAACAGGGTAGGGCTGCCTGCCAACGACTTCCGCTATACGCTCGCTTCGGGCCGTACGGGGACGCTTTACGGGATTCGGGCCGACTATACGCTCGTGTTTTTCAATAACCCTGACTGCGGTATGTGCGAACGGATCCGGGCGGAAATCGTTGCCTCTCCGTTGTTGTCGGAGATGATCCGTGCGGGGCGTCTCGAGGTACTGGCGCTCTATCCCGACGAAGATCTCACGGCGTGGCGCGCTCATGCTCCGCAGGTACCGTCGTCGTGGATCAATGCCTACGACGCAGGAGCCCGAATCAGCAAAGAGGAGCTTTACGATCTGAAAGCCATTCCTTCGATGTATCTGCTGGACCGAGATAAGCGGGTGCTGGCTAAAGATGCCTTCGAGGTGGGGTATATCGAATGGCTGCTCGACCGGCAGCCGCAGTGATGGGCGTATAGGTTTGTTTTATCGCCCTATCAGTAAAAGTGATCGGATTTTTGCGGGACGTGACCCCGATAATTCCTATCTTTGCTTCGCAAACGAAATAACACACACAATCTAACAAAATAAAGAGAAGAATTATGGCTAAGAAATGGCGTTGTACCGTTTGTGGATATATCCACGAAGGTCCCGAGGCACCCGATCAGTGCCCGATGTGCAAAGTAGGCAAGGAGAAGTTCGTTGAGGTCGAGGAGAAGGCCGGTGGTTTGGATTTCGTGACGGAGCATAAGCTCGGCGACGGCAAAGGCGCCAGCCAGGAGTTATGGGAAGGTCTGAACAACCACTTCATGGGCGAATGTTCCGAGGTGGGACAATACCTGGCGATGGCTCGTCAGGCGGATCGTGAGGGCTACCCCGAAATCGCCGAGGCTTTCAAGCGCTATGCCTGGGAGGAGGCCGAGCACGCTTCGAAGTTTGCCGAACTGATCGGCGACATCGTTTGGGACACCAAGACCAACCTGTTCAAACGTATGAATGCCGAGTGCGGCGCCTGCGAGGACAAGATGCGTCTGGCGCGTCTGGCCAAGGAGCAGAACCTGGACGCCGTGCACGATACCGTACACGAGATGGCCAAGGACGAAGCTCGTCATGGATCTGGTTTCCAGGGTCTTTACAATCGCTATTTCAAGGCGTGATTTGGATGTAGTATAAAAGGAGAAGGGGTCGCTCGATTCGAGCGACCCCTTCTCCTTCGGATTTTATTCTTGCGGTACTTTTTGTCAGAGTTTCCGCAGAAGACTTTCGAGAACGGAGCACAAGATGCTGTTCAACTTGTCGGTGATCCAGTTGTAACCCGAGCGTACGATCTGTGCCATTTCGGCGATGTTGTCGAGCTGGTCGCTGATGTATTGAACGGCAGGACGTACCGAAACCAGATAGACGATCAGGGCGATCAGGGCGAAAACACCGCCCAGAATCAACGTAGCCCAGATCATCGAGCCGGTCAGTTGTGCGAGCCAGATGACGAGGGCCCATAACAGCATCACCACGGCGATCAGGGCGGTGATTCCGAATACGACGATCGGAGTGATCAGATGTCTGCGGGGTTGGTTCTCGTTCATTGTCGTAGAAAGTTGGGCCGACCCGGGCGGACTATTCGTCGCACTCGCTGCATTTGCCGGTTACTTCCTGGTATTTGTTGCGTGCCTTGTCGATTCCTTTGTTGGCGAGATCGCGGAGCGATTCGCGGACTTCCTGACCCGTGCGGGGCGTTACCAAGGCAGTGATAGCGGCACCCAGTACCAGACCGCCGATGAATGTTGCGATGCAAGTTGTATTTTTCATAATCGTGAAGTTTTAGTTCGATCGAAAGAGTTGCAAATTTCGGACCGTTCTTGTGGGCTGTGAAGCGCTATTGTTGGCCGTTAGGTTGGAAAATGACGGCAGATTGGTTACTTTTGGGCGTGGAAGCAGAAAAAAATCGTTCCGTGGCCTTTACCGGCCATCAGGATTATGACGGCAGGGCCGACGGAATCCTGCGTGCTGTGGTGTATCGGCTGTGGTCGGAGGGCTTCCGCTTCTTTTTGAGCGGGATGGCCTGCGGTTTCGACCTGGCGGCCGCCGAAGCGGTCCTCGCTCTGCGCGGGGAGTGTGCGGGAATGGAGCTCGTCGCCGTCGTTCCGTTCGCCGGGCAGCCGGAGAGTTTCTCCGACGCCGATAAACGGCGTTATGCGGACGTCCTGACAGCGGCCGATCGGACGGTGGTGCTGGCCGACAGTTACAGCCGGGGATGTTATTACCGGCGTAACGATTATCTGGTGGATCATGCCGTGCGCGTGGTCGCGTGGTACATTCGCAGAAACAGCGGCACGGGTTATACCGTGCGTCGGGCCCGGCATCAGGGGGTCGAAGTCCTGAATCTCTACGAGGATAAGATGAACCCGACGCTTTTCTGAACGGATTCGGATTCGCTTTCCAATGCTCCGAACGGGTTGTTCTCCCTGTCCGGTGGTCGGGGGCGATCCTTGGACCTGCCGAAATCGGGGAAAGGCCGCGACTTCGGAGCGATCTTGTTTCGACGGTATTCGCTGGATCTGTGGAACGTGTGTCCCGTGCCGTTCTATCCTGTGCCGTTCTATCCTGTCCCGTCCTATCCTGTCCCGTCCTATCCTGTCCCGTCCTATCCTGTCCCGTCCTGTCTTGTCCCGTCTTGTCCTGTCCTTTGAGGCGGATAGTCGTTCGAGATTTTTGTTTTCCGAAGCGCCGGGATTCTCTTTCTTGTCTGCGTGGAAAATAATCCGTAACTTTACGCGTTTTATAATTCATCGCTGCGGCAGAGAGCCGCGCTTTTATTCGTCGTGGAAGAAAACAACATCAAAATACTCGGTGCGCGGGTGCATAACCTGCAAAACGTCGATCTGGAAATTCCTCGCGGGAAACTGGTCGTCATCACAGGACTTTCGGGTTCCGGCAAGTCGTCCCTGGCTTTCGATACGATCTATGCCGAAGGGCAGCGCCGCTATATGGAGACGCTTTCGACCTATGCCCGGCAGTTCGTCGGCACGATGGAACGGCCCGATGTCGATAAGATCACGGGACTCAGCCCTGTGGTGGCCATCGAGCAGAAGACCACCAACAAGAATCCCCGTTCGACGGTCGGTACCGTAACCGAGATCAGCGATTTCTTGCGCCTGCTCTATGCGCGGGCTTCGCGGGCTTACTCTCCGGTCACGGGCGAGGAGATGGTCCACTATACGGACGAACAGATCGTCGAGCTGATTCTCAAAGAGTTCGACGGACGCAAGATCGCTGTGACGGCCCCGATCGTCAAGGGGCGCAAGGGCCATTACCGGGAGCTGTTCGAAAGCTTGATCAAGAAAGGTTATCTCTATGCCCGTATCGACGGCGAGATCCGGGAGTTCACCCCCGGTATGAAGCTCGACCGGTACAAGATCCATACGATCGACCTGGTGATCGACCGCATGGCCGTCGGGGATTCCCTGCGCGAGCGTCTGCTCACCTCGCTGTGCGAAGCGATGCGGCAGGGCAAAGGAACGATGGCCGTCTATGACTACGAAACGGGGAAGATGCGTTACTATTCGCGCCATCTGATGTGTCCTACGACGGGTGTGGCGTTCGAAGATCCGGCGCCGCACACTTTCTCCTTCAACTCTCCGAAGGGAGCCTGCCCTCATTGCAACGGTCTGGGGGAGGAGGCGGTCTTCGACCGGGAGAAGATTCTGCCCGATCCGGCGTTGTCCCTGCGTGATGGCGGCGTGGAGCCGCTCGGCAAGTATCGCAACAACATGCTTTTCGCCATTCTCGAAATGCTGGGGCGGCGTTACGATTTCACGCTCGACGATCCGGTGGGGACGATTTCCGAGGAGGGTATGAATGCCATTCTGTACGGGGATTCCGAGCCGCTGACGATCAATCTCGCCGAGTTCTGCTCGACGGGCGGCAACAACCTGGTCTCCTGGGAAGGCGTGGCCGAATACATCGGCCGCACCGAGGACGAGGACTCCGTCCGGAGCCGCAAGTGGCGCGAGCAGTTCCTGGTTTATAAGAAATGCAGCGTCTGCGGCGGTACGCGTTTGCGGGACGAGGCGCTTCATTTCCGCATCGGGGGGCTGAACATCGCCGAAGTGTCCGCGATGTCGATCGCCCGTTTTTCGGAGTGGATCGCCGACATCGAAAAATATTTCTCGCCCAAGGAGCGGAAGATCGCCCAGGAGATCGTCAAGGAGATCCGCGAGCGGCTTCGGTTCCTCGTCGAAGTCGGACTGGGCTATCTCTCCCTGGCCCGTTCCTCGCGTTCGCTGTCGGGCGGCGAGAGCCAGCGCATCCGCCTGGCGACCCAGATCGGCTCGAAGTTGGTGCACGTGCTTTATATTCTCGACGAGCCTTCCATCGGTCTGCACCAGCGCGACAACGAGCGGTTGATCCGCAGCCTCAAGGAGCTGCGCGATGCGGGCAATTCGGTCATCGTGGTCGAGCACGACGAGGATATGATGCGGGCGGCGGACTATATCGTTGATGTGGGACCGCTGGCCGGACGCAAGGGCGGCCGGATCGTCGCGGCGGGTTCGTTCGACGATATCCTGCATGCGGATTCCATTACGGCGGATTACCTCACCGGTCGTCGCCGGATCGAAATTCCCGAAAAACTGCGTCCCGGCAACGGCAAGAGTCTTATTATAAGAGGAGCACGGGGCAATAACCTGAAGAATGTCGATGTCGAGTTCCCGCTCGGCAAGCTGATCTGCGTGACGGGCGTCAGCGGTTCGGGCAAATCCACGCTGGTCAATGAAACCCTGCGTCCGATCCTGAGCAAACTGCTGTACCGCTCCTACGACCAGCCTCTCGATTACGATTCGGTGGAGGGTACGGAACACATCGACAAGCTCGTGGTGGTCGATCAGGCTCCTATCGGTCGCTCGCCGCGGAGCAATCCGGCGACCTATTCGAACGTCTTTTCCGACATCCGCAAGCTGTTCGAATCGACGCCCGACGCCCAGATCCGAGGGTTCAAGGCGGGGCGCTTCTCCTTCAACGTGAAGGGCGGCCGCTGCGAGGAGTGCCGGGGTGCCGGAGTGCAGACTATCGAGATGAATTTCCTGCCCGATGTCTATGTCACCTGCAAGGCCTGCGGAGGCCACCGTTATAATCGGGAGACGCTCGAAGTCAAATACAAAGGGAAGAACATCGACGACGTGCTGAACATGACGGTCAATATGGCGGTCGAGTTTTTTGCCAACATTCCCTCGATCCATCAGAAACTCAAGGCTATTCAGGATGTGGGACTGGGTTATCTGACGCTCGGCCAGCCCTGTACGACTCTGTCGGGCGGCGAGAGCCAGCGGATCAAACTTTCGAGCGAACTCTCCAAGCGCGATACGGGTCGCACGCTTTATATTTTGGACGAACCCACGACGGGACTCCATTTCGAGGATATCCGCCAGTTGCTCGACGTATTGGCCAAACTTGTCGATCGGGGCAATACGGTGATCGTCATCGAGCACAATCTCGACGTCATCAAGGTCGCCGACCATCTGATCGACATCGGACCCGAAGGGGGCGAGGAGGGCGGCCGGATCGTCGCTACCGGTACACCGGCCGAAGTGGCACGCTGTCCGGAGAGTTATACGGGCAGGTTTTTACAGAAATTGGGGCTTTAGGCAAGGATTTTGCAATTTCATGATGCAAAACCTCTTTGCATTATGAAAAAGATTTTCGCATTGGCACTCGTTGCCGTTTTTTGCCTCGCAGGTTACGGGGTAAGCGCACAGACACAGAGTAAGAACCAGAAATTGAGTCCCAAGCAGGAGAAGCGGGAGGCGCGCGAGCAGCGGCGTGCGCAGCGTCAGGCTGAATACGAACGCTATATCGATTCTCTGGTTACATCGGGCAATTTTCAGTTCATACCCAACAGTATGCGTGTTATGCCGGCCGGATCGGAGCACCTGATTACCAATCCGAATTTCGGATTGCAGTATTGGGACGGAGAATTCGATATTTTCCTGCCTTACGTCAAGGGTGCGGTGATGCCGTATTATCTGACGGTACTCAACTACACGATTTCCAATCCCGAGGAGACCCTCAAGGAGCAGAGCCCCAACGGTTGGGAGGTCACTTTCGTCACTTCGCTCTTCTCCGCGACCAGGTATGTCTTTACACTGGATATTTATGCCAAGACCGGCGGTGCGACGCTGACCATCACCAATTCCTGGAACATTACGGTGCAGTATTCGGGTACGATCACTTCGCTGTAACGGCAGTTTTCGGATGAGTTTTCCGAAATATTCGAAAGGAAGGCTGTGGATTTCGATCCACGGCCTTTTTCCGTTCGTCGGAGGTGTCTTTCTTTCGAAATAGGCGAAAAATAGTATCTTTGCAGAAGATCGGATACGCCTCGGAAAACTGTGAGCAAGCTCTTGTTTTCTTCTCGGCTTTCGCTATCTTTGACTTCGTCTTAGATACTCCGCCTCGGCAAAATGCAAATGGATTTGCTTTTGCGTTCGGCTTATTCGTATCTTTGTGAATCTTAACGCGTGCATGTTATGCAGGATATTATAAACGGACGCTGCGGCTGGTGCGGAACCGACGAGCTGTATGTGAAATACCACGACGAGGAGTGGGGCCGGTTGGTGACCGATGACAGAAAACTTTTCGAGTTTCTCGTACTGGAGAGTGCGCAGGCCGGCTTGAGCTGGATCACGATCCTCCGAAAACGGGAGGGGTACCGCAAGGCCTTTTGCGATTTCGACCCCGAGCGGGTGGCTCGCATGACCGGAGAAGACGTGGAGCGGCTGATGCGGTTCGACGGTATCGTGAAAAACCGGCTGAAGATCGAAGCGACGATCACCAATGCAAGGCTGTTCCTGGCTGTCCGGGAGGAGTTCGGCAGTTTTTACGACTACACCCTGTCGTTCTTTCCCGACGGTAGGCCGATTACCAACTCTTTCCGGTCGTTGAGCGAAATTCCGGCTTCGTCGCCTCAGTCCGATGCCATGAGCCGGGATATGAAAAAGCGGGGATTCAAGTTTTTCGGTACTACGATTTGCTATGCCCACTTGCAGGCTGCGGGGGTTATTGACGATCATCTGGCCGATTGCATTTGCCGAAAAGGAAAATAACGGTATAATTTGAAAATGAACGACTTCTGTTCCGCCTCCGTGTCGTGCGCTGGAAATTCCGGAACCGGGATATTTCGCAGAAGCTGCGAATCTGACGGAGCGAGCGGAAGAGAGGTTATTAACTTATTGAATTTACGATGAAATACGCGATTATTTCGACTGAAAAAGGCGACATGAAGGCGGAGCTCTATGAGAAAGAAACGCCTGTTACGGTGGAGAATTTTGTGAATTTGGCCGGGAAGCGGTTTTATGACGGACTGACGTTCCATCGCGTCATTCCCGATTTCGTCATTCAGGGCGGCTGCCCTCGGGGTGACGGTACGGGTGGACCGGGATATACCATTCCCTGCGAAACATCCGCCGGACGACAATACCACGACCGGGGTGTGCTCTCGATGGCCCATCGGGGCAAGGATACGGGCGGCTCGCAGTTCTTTATCTGCATGAACCGTGAAAATACGCAGCATTTGGACGGCGTACATACCTGTTTCGGTCGTGTGATCGAAGGGGTGGACGTGATCGACGACATCCGTCCCGGCGATCTGATTCTCTCGATTCGGATCGTCGAGGAGTAGATTTGCGAACCGCCCCGAGGCCGTTTGTTCCGACCCGCTCTGTTCCGGTCACTCCATTGCAAGAGCCTGCTGAAAAGTCGGTATTCGCATCGACGGACCGAATCCGGCGAAGGTGTTGTGGGGGCGCACCGGAGGTTCGGAAGGTAGTAACGATAATCGCCGCAGCCCAACCTGGGCTGCGGCGATTATTTCGGATCGGTCGGAAGCAGAAACTCTGCCGCCGGCCGGTGCTTTGGTATCGAGGAACGACGCAGGTCGGGTGGTTCGGCCCGCCTCCCGTAGAAATCATTTTCCCGACGACGGATTTGCAAAAGCAGTCCGGGAAAGCGTCCATGTCGGAAGCGGGGTAGTCGGGGGCTGCATCTATTCCCTGTAAATCAGGGCGACCGCCGCGACGGAAACACCCTCTTCGCGCCCTTCGAAACCGAGCCGCTCAGTCGTGGTCGCTTTGACGGAAACCGCGTCGGTGTCGATTCCGATCGTGCGGGCGATCGTTTCGCGCATCCGGTCGATATGGGGGCGCAGTTTGGGCCGCTGCATCGAGATCGTGCAATCTACGTTGCCCACAGCGTAACCTTTCTCCCGGAGCAGTTCCACACAGCGTGCCAGCAGGAGCTTGGAGTCGGCTCCTTTGAATTCGTCCGAGGTGTCGGGAAAGTGCAGGCCGATGTCACCCAGGGCCGCAGCACCCAACAGGGCGTCGCTGATCGCGTGCAGTACCACATCCCCGTCCGAATGGGCGATGCAGCCTTTCGCATGCTCGATTTCTACCCCGCCGAGGATCAGGGGCAGCCCTTCGCCGAGGGCGTGTACGTCGTAGCCGTAGCCGATTCTGAATTTCATCATTTCCGAACTCATTTTGTGGTGGAACGTCCCGGATCGCACGAGGGCCTTCCTGTTCTATTCATCCGTACGTTCCGTATTGCATTAACGGAACGTGCGGATCTTTTTACAGACCGCCGAGTTGCCCGGATATGTTGCAAAAATAGTCATAAAACCGGATTTCTCCCAAGCCGAATGCAATTCGATCCGATATGGGGCCGCGTGCCGTTTCCGAAAGGGGTGATCCCGCTTGACGGTTCCGGATTGTTTTCGTACTTTTGCAGATGTCGCACAGCGGATCTGTGATGATATTTTCACCGTCTTATGAAGGATTTCGTCGCGATCGATTTTGAAACGGCCAACAGAGAACGCACCAGTATTTGCAGCGTGGGGCTGGTCCGGGTGGAGAACGGGGACATCAGGGAGAAGATCTATCGCCTGATCCGGCCTTACCCCGACTATTACAGCTCCTGGAATACCCGCATACACGGTCTGACGTATCGGGATACGGCGCACGCGGCACCTTTCCCGGAGGTTTGGGCCGACATCTCTCCGGAGTTGGCGGGTTTGCCGTTGGTAGCCCATAACAGTCCTTTCGATGAAGATTGTCTGAAAGCAGCCTTCCGGCAATACGGCATGGCTTATCCCGATTATCGTTTTTTCTGCACGTGCCGGGCGTCTCGTCGGGTTTTCGGCCGGGAATTACCGAATCATCAGCTTCAAACCGTCGCAGCCCGCTGCGGTTTCGATCTTCGGGATCACCATCATGCGCTGGCCGATGCCGAAGCCTGTGCCTGGATCGCCCGCCTGATTCTGTAAAAGGGAGAGAGGGTAGGGCATTCGCTCATATCGCCCTCGTTCGGCATGGGCGCCTGATTCTTTCGATCATTTTCTTCGGAAAAACCCTCCGAAAGCGGTTTCGGCTCGCTGTTTTTTCGTATATTTGACTTCGTCCAATATACTCGCGCTCGGCCGAGTTAAAATAAAGTTTGTCAGGGTTTTCTTAACTTAAATAAGTTTGAAGTAGGATGAAAAATAAGATTATTTTAACCGGAGTATTTTTGTTGTTTTCTTTTTTTGCATCGGCTCAAATAGACTACGACGTTCCAATCAATCAATATAATGCGAATGGGCAGAAAGAAGGTTTTTGGAGGGAGAAAATAGACGAAGGAACTATTTTTGAATTGTATTATATAAATGGTAAAAGATCTGGAGTTTTCAAGTACTTTTCTGGTAAAGGTGCATTAATATCTTTTGGGGAATATAAAGATGGGAAAGAAATAGGTACTTGGTATTTTTTTCATGATAAGGGATATTTAGTGGCAATACAAAAAGATTTTGGGCCTAATACTCAACCTATTCTCTCGGATGGTGAAGAGTTTGTATTACCTTATCGATGTTATCATATATCCTATTATCCTAACGGGGTAATCGAAAGTGAAGGAATTTTGTTGTGGGAAATAAGTTCTCAGTCAGACTTTACGTGGGAATACGGCGAATGGAAATACTATGACCAAACAGGCAAACTAATAAAAACAAAAGTATTTAGATACTGATTTTGATTGCGTCGATATTAAGAACCCAGCTCGGCGACTGTCTGCCGGAATCCGCCATTTCGTCAGGGATACAGGGGGGGCGGAATCAAAACGGGAGCCATATCTCGGACGGACTTGAAGATAAATCGGACCCAAGCGTCCGATTTTTTTATTATTTGGGTATATTTGTATCATACCACGACCCAAATGAGATATTTACTCTTCGTTGTCATCGGCCTAATCGGGTGTTTCCCGCTCCGGGCCCAAACCCCGGAAGACAATCTGCGGGACGAAGAGTATTATCCCTTTCAGAACGGTTACGAAGAGCCTTACAGCCCGATGATCGACACCGATTCGTCGCTCTTCTACCGAGCGATCCAAAGTACGGGCGACCTGTTCCGGGACGCCACGGACTTCAAATTCTCATTCGTGGCCTACAACCGCCGCGGAGAACCGTACCGGCCCGACCGGATGTCGCTGAACGGCATCCGGCTGCCGTCGCGCTACATTCCGTCGATGAATGCCTTGTATCCCCAAAAGTACGGAGAGCCGATGAACGGATGGCATTTACCGACGACTCTGGACGCCGAATACCGAACCTCCGAAGAGCCACTGCTCCCGGAGCGCAATGCGGCACTCCAATTCTCCGGCCGCAACTACCTGATGGGGCTCCGCCTGACCATCGCCGAAAACCTCGGCCGGAACTGGGACCTTGCGGCGACCGTACAGGGCCGCACGGGACGGGACCTTTATGCCGACGGCGTATTCAGCAATTCGCTGAATGCAGCGATACTTCTATCCAAAAGATTCGGAGACAGGCATCTCTTCTCGTTGCTGACCGTCGTACCGGTTTCGATGCGAAGCCTGCGCACCTCATCGACCCGGGAAGCCTTCGACCTGACGGGAAATCCCCTCTACAACCCTTCGTGGGGCTATCAGGACGGAAAAGTGCGCAGCGGGCGCATCCGACGCGAAGCGGTTCCTCTGGCCGCAGCCGCATACCGGATCCGCCTGACGGATGCGACTTCGCTCGCAGCGACCTTCACGGCGGAAACGGGCATCAGGCGTTACAGTTCGCTGGCATGGTACGACGCTCCGAGCCCGATGCCGGACTACTACCGCTGGATGCCCGGCTACCAGACGGACCCCGTAACCCGGCTCGAAATGGAAAATATCTGGCGGGCGAACGATGTCCGCTACACCCAAATCGACTGGGACGAATTTTACCGGCAAAACAGAAACAGCAAGGACGGCAGCGCGACCTATCTCATGGAGGACCGTGTGGAGCGCATCGCCAATATGCAGCTCCTCGCGGAGGGCATCACCCGAATCAGCGAACGACTGACGGTACGCTACGGCATCCGGGCGGCCCGGACGGACTCCCGATTCTACAAACAGATGAGGGATTTGATGGGGCGCAGTTATTTCGTCGATCGCGACTATTACCTGATCGACGACGGCGTCTATGGCAACAAACTCCAGAACGATCTGCGTCATCCCGATCGGATCATCCGCGAAGGCGATCGCTTCGGCTACGACTACGACTTGCGGCGCAATGAAATCGGCGCCGGAGGTTCACTCGAATACCGTGCCGACCGCCTGCGGGCTTTTATCGCAGCCGAGGTCGGAGCCGCCTCCGTATTCCGCCGGGGACACTACGAAAAAGAGCTTTTCGCCGGCAATAAATCCTTCGGAAAATCGCGGGCGCTGCATTTCGCGCCCTACCTGTTCCGCGCCTCGGCAGGCTACTCCTTCTCGGTACGGCATCATCTGGAAATGACGGTTTACGCCTCATCGCGGACACCCGACGGAGACGACCTTTTCCTGAACCTCGAATACAACAACCGACCGGTGGAGGATCCGACCGAGGAGAAACGGTACGGAGCTGAACTGAACTACACCTGGTCCGGGCGCAATGTGCGCTTTCGGGCGACGCTCTTCGTCGTCCGCACTGCGGACGGCATGCAGGTGCGGCACTACTACGACGATTTCTACGCAACATACAGCGACATGGCGGCCGCCGGCATCGGAACGCTTCGCTACGGCGCGGAAGCGACCGCCCTGATCCGGCTGGCATACCGCTGGAACCTCACGCTGGCAGCCAGCGCCGGACGTTACCGCTATGCGGACAATCCCGTCGTCACGGTCTATGCCGACGCGAACAACGAGGTGCTGGACCGCAACGCCGCGAGCTACATGGGCGACTGTTCGGTCGGCAACACGCCCCAACTGACGGGTTTCGCGGGACTCAACTATTACGGTCCGAAAGGCTGGGGCGTACAGGCGGAGGCCGCATGGACCGGGAATCGGTTCGTCGAACCGTCGCTGGTACGACGCACGTCGCGCATCGCCCGGCAACTGGCCGAATCGCCGGAAGCCTTCGAACTGTTTACCCGCCAGGAACGGCTCGGGGATGCGTTTACGTTGAATGTCACGCTTTTCAAATCGTTTTATTTCAACGCCTCGCGTCTGACTCTGATGCTCTCGGTGCGCAACCTTCTCAACGACAGAGACCAACTCTTCAGCGGCTACGAATCTCCCCGTGTACGCCGCATCCGGACCGCAGACACGTATGTTTACCGACCGCTGGACACCCGCTATCTGTACGCATATCCCCGGACCTTTTACGCCTCCATATCTTACAAATTTTAATATCGATTCGATTTTTCGGGAATAATTTGGTAATTCGACGGATTTTTCATAAATTGAGTCCGAAAAATTTAAAAACGACTCGACTTATGATTATCGGTATTCCAAAAGAGATTAAAAACAACGAAAACCGGGTTTCGCTCACCCCGTCCGGAGCCAAAGAGCCTTTTACCAAACGTGGGCATAAAGTGTATGTGCAGGCGACTGCCGGTGCAAACAGCGGATTCCCGGACAAAGACTACGTTGCCGCAGGCGCCGAACTGCTGCCTACCATCGAAGAGGTTTATGCCAAAGCCGAAATGATCATCAAGGTCAAGGAGCCGATAGAGCCTGAATACAAACTCATCCGCCAAGGACAACTGGTATTCACCTATTTTCACTTCGCCAGCAGCGAACCGCTGACCCGGGCAATGGTCGAAAGTGGTGCGATCTGCTGCGCTTACGAAACCGTCGAAGCATCCGACCGTTCGCTGCCTCTGCTGATTCCCATGTCGGAAGTCGCAGGGCGTATGGCGACGCAGGAGGGTTGTTACTTCCTCGAAAAACCGCACGGCGGAAAAGGGAAGCTGCTGGGCGGCATGCCGGGCGTGAAGCCCGCCAAGGTTTTCGTGATCGGAGCCGGTGTCGTAGGCACGGCGGCGGCACGTATGGCGGCCGGTCTGGGAGCCGACGTGACGATCTGCGACATCTCGCTCAAGCGTCTGGCCTACCTGACGGACGTGATGCCCCAAAACGTGAAAACGCTTATGTCGTCGGAATACAACATCCGCGAAGAGCTCAAGACCGCCGACCTGGTGATCGGCTCGGTGCTGATTCCCGGTGCGAAAGCCCCGAAGCTCGTGACGCGCGACATGCTTAAGGATATGGAGCCAGGATCGGTTCTGGTCGATGTGGCCATCGATCAGGGCGGCTGCTTCGAAACCTCGCGGCCGACGACCCATGAGAAGCCGACCTACTTCGTCGATGGCATTCTGCACTACTGTGTCGCCAACATCCCCGGTGCGGTGCCCTACACCTCGACGCTCGGACTTACGAACGCAACACTGCCGTACGCCATCCAACTGGCGGACAAGGGTTGGCGTCGCGCCTGCAAGGAGAATCACGAACTGGAGTTAGGATTGAACGTCGTCGAAGGAAAGGTCGTTTACAAGCAGGTAGCGGATGCCTGGGGACTGCAATACGAACCGCTGGCCCTGTAAAGCCGACCCCGCAAACGATACAGTCGGAAAATCCGGCGATAGCCGCGCTTCCGACACTCTGGTCCCCGTCGTTTCGGACCGAAAGACAAAGCCTCGTATTCCGAAAAGAATACGAGGCTTTTGTATAATTATATGTTCCCCAAGCGGGCTTTTATACTTTATCTTATTTTTGCAACGCCTCCCAGAGCATATCCTTGAGCCGGGGAATGTTCATACCCGATATCGAGGAAATGAAGACCGAAGGAACCCCCTCGGGCAGATGGCTTTTCATCTCTTCGATCAGTTCCTCGTCGAGCATATCGCATTTGGTGATGGCCAGCAGGCGCTCCTTGTCGAGCAATTCCGGATTATACTGGGTCAATTCGCCCAACAGGACCGCGTAATCCTTGCGGATGTCGTCGCTGTCGGCGGGAATCATAAAGAGGAGCACCGAATTGCGTTCGATATGGCGCAGGAAACGGGTTCCCAATCCCTTGCCTTCGTGAGCTCCTTCGATGATGCCCGGTATATCGGCCATGACGAACGAATGGTGATCGCGGCACTCGACGATACCCAGGTTGGGTTCGAGCGTCGTGAAGGCATAGTTGGCGATCTTGGGCTTTGCAGCGGAAACGACCGAAAGGAGCGTGCTTTTGCCCGCGTTCGGGAACCCCACCAATCCCACGTCAGCCAACACCTTCAGTTCGAGAATGAAAGTTCCCTCCTGACGATCCTCGCCAGGCTGCGCGTAACGCGGAGCCTGGTTGGTCGAGGTCTTGAAATGCCAGTTTCCCAGTCCGCCCCGGCCGCCCTTGAGCAGGACGAGCTCTTCGCCGTCGGCGGTCACCTCTCCGGCATATTCCGTCGTACCGTCCTCGAGCACCCGTCTGGCGACCGTTCCCAACGGTACGGGAATGACGATGTCCTTACCGTTCTTACCCGAGGAGCGGGCTCCGGAACCGCCTTCGCCGTCCTCCGCGAACTGGTGACGCTGGTACTTGAGGTGGATCAGCGTCCAATACTGGCTGTCGCCGCGCAGGATGATATGTCCTCCGCGACCGCCGTCGCCGCCGTCCGGTCCGCCGAATTCGACGAATTTCTCGCGACGGAAATGCGCCGACCCGCTGCCGCCATGTCCGGAACGGGCGAATATTTTCACGTAATCTACAAAGTTCGATCCTGCCATAAGTCTTGTTATTTAAGGTGCGGAAATTTTCGGCCGGCGGCGATACGCGACACGACCTTCTCCGAACTGGAATTTATTGCTGCAAAGATAGTGCAAGCCGGGAGGAGTGCCAAATTTATTTGGACACGCCCGCAACAGAATCCGGTCAAAATACGGTCGGAAACCGAGAACAAGGCCGGTTTATCGAAAACTCCGGCAGCAGAAAGCCTTCCCGTCAATACTACAAATGGTTCAAATAACCGTAACGCACAAGGTCTTCGTCCCCCTGTGTCAGATAGGTCTGTCCGTTTGCCAACACATAGAGCCGGTCCGCTACGTCGGTCACATGGCGATACATGTGATCGGTAAGCAGGATGCCTTTATTTTGTTTTTCCACCCGAATCAAAGCTTTCAGCGTTACAACATGCAATGGCGCGACTTGCGAGAAAGGTTCGTCGAGCACTGCGAAAAGGCTCCGGCTGCGCAGAATAACGAAACACTCCAAAATACGCCGCTCCCCGCCGGAAAGGGTTCGGATTTTCGCCTTCCGCAGTTTCCCGAATATCGGAAACCAGACCGTCAGGTCATCCCACTCCAGACCGAAGTCCCGCAAAACCGCCTCCACAGTCAGCCACCCGGGGGTAAACCCCTGCTGCGGAAGATAACGCACCTGGCTGCTTCCGAAACGATCGTACCATTTGCCGTCGATGCGCATCGATCGGAATCCGGGGCGCAGCGCTCCGCAGAGTATCTTCATCAGGCAGCTTTTTCCACTGCCATTGCGTCCGAGCAATGCCGTCGCTCCGCCGGTTTCGACCGCAAGATATACACTCGAAAGAATCACCCGATCACCGAACGACAACTCGACCGAATCTATTTCGAGAATATGTTTTTCAGAGGGGTTCATACAGTACGAGGGATACGAATTTCAGCAGCATATAACACGCCAGCAAGTCTATGCCGCAACTCGCGCCCAGCAGCATACGTCGTCGAACTCCCAGATTGCGGTAATAGTCGAACTCATCGTTATAACGCGGTATGATCCAAACATACAGATAGACCGGATAGATGACCATTTTCCCCGCAAGGCACAACGGCACGACAGACGGACCGTATCCGGTCACGAGCCAGGCCAACGCCACGCTCACGGCCCCGCAGAAAAACAGCATCGCCGAGCGATAAAAACGGAGTATGAGCAACAATTTAGGCATAAACTCTATCGGGTGCGTCGCAAACCCTCGCATCGAAACGCGGAAATCAGGGAAACTCCATCAGACGATTGGTAATTCGCAACATATAATTGCCGTTGAAATAGTCGAGCACGCCGCTGACCGTTCCCGTTCCGGCCGGGGCCGGCTCCTCGGCATACGTGCAGGAAAGGCGCGAATCGGACGATCAGCGTATCGTTCCGCTCATCGACCAAATGGCGGTCGGTAGCCAGCAATCGGCCGGTTTCCGGATCCCGCAGGCAGAAGGGCAGACCGACCTCTTCGTGCGCGAACCGGACCTTGCGGAATCGTACGTAAGTGGCGATACGGCTTGCAGCCACCTCCCCGAAGGTGAGTTCCCGAGGCACGAAATCGACCGACCCGTCCCCGATGCGACGCACGTGACGCCCGAGCGACTCCGCCGAAATACGGTCCAGAATATATTCTGCGGTGGGCGGAAATCCCAACTGTACCTTGCCCCCGTAATCACCCAGAGCCAGCCCGTTGCAATAAACGCGCACCGTACTTCCGGCATCGAAAGTCCGATAGAGCCGCTTCGCGTCGATCAATACTTCGATTCCGCCGCTTTCATCCTCCACGACGAGCGCATCGGAAAATTCGCCGTACAGATCGTTACCCACGACACAGCCTTCGATCCACAGATCCTCGGTAACGGGATACAGAACGCCCCGGCACAGCGATTTCAGATACGCGATAGAAACATGCCGCGCAGTCCCGTCCCCGGATTCGTACTCCAGTGACGAAGCATTGCCGCAGGCTTGCAGCACGAAGAGCAGCAGGCTACCGAAAACAATCGTTCTCATCGCGCATTTTAATCATATAGGATTTTCCGATCGACCCGGCATTGCCGTACTGCAAAACGCCGACCAGCGTAACCGGCCCCTTCGGAATCTCCGAAGCCGCATACCGGGCATAGGTGCTCGTATAGGTGGCGATCCTGTTTCCGGCCCGGTCCTCGAACAGCCGATAACCTTCCCATTTCCAATCCGTCGGATCCTCTTCCGACGGAAGCGGCGTCAGATCCTCGATCTGCACCAGGCAGCCGCACATGTCGGGTGCAAGTTCGTCGAAAGCGACGATCCGGGGAACGGGATGGCGAACATCGACGGTTTCGCAAGCGACATACCGGTCGAGCAGGGCACGGACACCGATGGCTTCCACGGCATAATCTCCCGCCGCAGGCATCGTACCGATCTGCACCACTCCGAAGCGACGGCACATAGCCAGCCCCTGAAGACGTACTGCGATGCGGCATCCCGGAGGATAGACCCGAAACAGGTCGTCCAGGCCGGCCATCAGCTCCACGCCCGTTCCGTCTTCCTGCAACACGACCGAGCAAAAGAAGTTCCCCGCTTCGTCGGACGTGGTGACCCGCCCCGCAACTACGATGTCCTGGACGATACGCACGGGCGTATCCCCGCACCGTGCGGAGAGGTCCGACAGGGAGAGGTTCGCCTCCGGAAGCGGATCGTTCTTCGGAGCCGGAACCCCGGCATCGTCGTAACATCCGGCGGCGAGCAGGGCGAAGAGAAGAAGGGAAAGGCGCAGCATCGCGGTTTATTCGATCCAGGAATCTTTCAGACCGAGGAAATAGAGTACGCCGTCCAGACCGATCGTCGATATCGACTGGCTGGCCGTAGCTTTCACCTTGGGCTTGGCGTGGAATGCGATCCCCAATCCCGCCAGGTCGAGCATCGGAAGGTCGTTGGCTCCGTCGCCGACGGCGATCGACTGAGCGATGTTGATGTTTTCAACCTGACACAGCAGACGCAGCAGTTCGGCCTTGCGGCGGCCGTCCACGATCTCGCCGACGTGACGGCCCGTCAAACGGCCCTCCTCGACCTCCAGCTCATTGGCATAGACGTAATCGAAGCCGTATTTCTGTTTCAGGTAGTTGCCGAAATAGGTGAAACCTCCGGACAGGATGGCCGTCTTGTATCCCACGCGCTTGAGAATGGTCATCAGGCGCTCCAACCCCTCGGTGATCGGCAGGTTGCGGGCGATCTCCTCCATCACCGAAACGTCGAGTCCCCGAAGCAGGGCGATGCGGCGCGTGAAACTCTCGGTAAAGTCGATCTCGCCCCGCATGGCGCTCTCGGTAACGGCCCGCACTTCGGGGCCCACACCGGCACGGTCGGCCAACTCGTCGATCACCTCGGTTTCGATCAGCGTGGAATCCATATCGAAACAGATCAGGCGTCGGCTGCGGCGGAAGATGTCGTCCTTCTGGAACGAAATATCGACCCCCTCGTTGGACAGCTCCATGAAGCGTTTCTGCAACACGGCCTTATCGCCGAGCGTACCGCGCACCGAAAGCTCGATGCAGGCGCGGGTGGCACGGTTCTCCTCCTCGAGCGGCATACGCCCCGTAAGGCGCTTGATCGCGTCGATGTTGAGTCCCTGTTCGGCGACCGCTTTGGTGACCCCTGCGATATGACGTGCCGTAACCTGACGGCCCAAAAGGGTGATAATATAGCGGTTCTTGCCCTGACGACCGACCCAGGCCTGGTAATGTTCCTCGGTGATGGGGGTGAAGCGGATCATTACGCCCAGTTCCGAAGCCTTGAAAAGCAACTCCTTGAGGATGGCGCCCGATTTGTCAGAAGTGGTCATGAACAGGATGCCCAAAGTCAGCGACTGGTGGATATTCGCCTGGCCGATGTCGAGGATGAACGCGTCGTACCGGGCCAGAATATCGGTCAGCGAAGAGGTCATGCCGGGCTTGTCTTCACCCGAAATATTGATTTGGATTATCTCTATCTTACTTTCCATAGCAAAATCCGTTAAATACATTATAGAGCAAAGTTACTATTATTTCCGGTTTTTTTGATTAAATTTGCGACTCAACCTATAAAATTTAAGTCTTTCATGGGATTTTCTTTTATCACCGCACAGCAGCCCGAAAACCTCATCGTTCCGGACAGCATACAAAAAGCCAAATTCGCGGAAACGGTCGAAAAAATCGCTAATATGGATTTGGAAAAAGTCCTGACGAATCTGGTGTCGGAAAGTATCTGGATCGGCCTGAAAATCGTACTCGCCCTGGCGATCTACATGGCGGGACGCTGGCTTATTCGCCGCCTCATAAAACTGATCTCGACGGCTTTCGAAAAACGCAAGGTGGATCGTTCATTACAAATCTTCCTGCACAACCTGATTAAGACTGTCTCATATATTATACTGATCCTTACGATCATACAAGTTCTGGGTGTCAATACTACCTCAATCGTAGCGCTACTCGCTTCGGCCGGTCTGGCTATCGGTATGGCCCTGAGCGGCACATTGCAGAATTTCGCCGGTGGCGTGATGATCCTGCTGCTCAAGCCCTACCGCATAGGCGATTACATCTCGGCCCAGGGACAGTCGGGTACCGTGCAGGAGATCATGCTCTTCTCGACCAAGATCACTACGGTTGATAAGCAAACCATTTTCATCCCGAACAGTTCGATCGCTACCGCGATCATCAACAACTATTCCACCTCCGAAACACGTCGCGTGGAGTGGGTGATCGGCATCTCTTACGGCGACGATTTCGCAACGGCACGGGAGGCTATCCTGGAACTGCTGTCCAAAGACGCACGGGTGCTTCAGGATCCGGCGCCTGCGGTATATATCGCTGCCCTGGCCGATAATTCGGTCAATCTGACGGTTCGGGCCTGGACGAAAAACGAGGACTACTGGGACGTTTTCTTCGCAATGAACGAGCTGTATTACAAAATATTACCTGAAAAGGGAATCAACTTCCCGTTCCCGCAGATGGACGTTCACCTGACCAAAGAGTAACCACACACAGCCAATCCGCATCCATTATGAAAAAGTGGTTTTTATTTCTGATTTTCATCGCCTGCGCGATTCCTTCGTGCGAACTGAAAGAAGTAGGACCCGAACAAACGACGTTCCCGGTCATCACGGACGAAGGAGCCACCATCGAAGACGGAGGCCGGGTATCTTCGGTTCAGAAAGTTTATGTGCAGGCCAATATATCGAACCAGTACGGTGCATTCTACGCTCAGGTGAAATACGACGTCAAATGGACCGATAAGAACGGAGTAGAGCACACGGAGCAGAAATCGACCAATGCCTACTATTTCAAGGCGACTTCCGACACGGTCTTTTACGAAGCAATCATCCCTGCACAGAAAGCCGGCAGTACGGTATATTGGCTGATCGTCGTGACCAACGAGAACGGCCTTTCTTCCGTAACCGAAGCCCAGCAATACAGCGTATATGCCATCTGAAACCGCATTTTCGAACGGTACGAGCCGGAGCGGATTCACCCCGCACGGCCCGAACGGACAGTGAAGAACCAAACTCAAACATATCATCGAACAGAAAAAATTATGGAATTGAAAGAGATTCTGGCCATTTCCGGCCAACCCGGTTTGTACAAATACGTCGCACAATCGTCGCGCGGCGTCATCGTCGAGTCGTTGTCGGACGGCAAACGCATGAATGCCGCAAGCAACTCCAAAGTGAGCGCACTGACCGAAATATCCATCTTCACCGAGGGCGAGGACATCCCGCTCGCAGAGGTTTTCACCAAAATTTACGAACATACGCAGGGACAGCCGGCCATCAGCCACAAGGAGGCTCCGGAAAAACTCAAAGCATATTTCGCAGAAGTATTGCCCGAATACGACCGCGACCGAGTCCACGTATCGGACATGAAGAAGGTTTTCTCCTGGTTCAATACCCTCGTGGGTGCCGGGTTCACCGAATTCAAACTGCCCGCAGAGCAGGAAGCATAAAGATTCGCCGGTGCTCCCTTTCGACAGGTGTGCACCGCTGCCGAACCTTTGCCCGAATAGACAATACAGCTCCGATTCCGCACCTGCCGGACGGAGCATTTTTATAAATAAAAAACCATGCGACCCATGAAAATATCGATCGTCGGAGGAGGCAATATGGGCGGAGCAATCGCTCGCGGACTATCCACCTGCGACCTGTTCCGACCACAGGACATTACGGTCATCAACCGCCGCGCGAGCAAAACCGCCGAAATACAGGGGTTCAATCCGGAATTGCAGGCCGTTACGGGCGACTACAGCTCTCTGGCTACGGCCGACATCGTGATAATCGCCGTGAAACCCTGGATGGTGGAGGCACTGATAAAAGAGCATCTGACAGGGAAGCGGCCCGATGGACAGATCGTCATTTCGGTAGCGGCGGGCATTTCCCTGGAACAGCTGCAAACATGGGCTGGAAAAGACAGAGCCCTTTATTGCGCAATTCCCAATACGGCCATCGAAGTAAAGCAAAGCATGACGTTCATCACGGGGCTGAATGCGACCGAAGATCAGAACAGACTGGTTTTGAATATTTTCGGTGCATTGGGCAAAGCGGAATTGGTGGAAGAGCGGCTACTCGGTCCGGCCACGACGCTCTGCTCCTGCGGTATCGCCTTCGCCTTCCGTTATATCCGGGCAGCGATGGAGGGCGGGGTAGAGCTGGGCCTTTACCCGCAAAAGGCTCAAGAAGGCGTTCTGCAAACCCTGCGCGGGGCGATCGCCCTGCTCGAATCCAACGGCTCGCACCCCGAACAGGAGGTGGATAGGGTAACCACAGCCGGAGGAATCACGATCAAAGGGCTGAACGAAATGGAACACGCCGGATTCACTTCGGCGGTGATCCGAGGGCTCAAGGCAAGCAACAACGGGTAATGGTTTCCGGGCGGAATACCGAACTTTCCCGACATTACAATTCGATGAAACCTGCGCCGGGAGTGGTCGGAAGATGCCGCTGCACATTATCTTTGCAGAAAATAGGAAGCGGTTCGGCAATTCTTGCGTACAAACCCGCACGATTGCTCCCTCCTTTTGTTATATTTGTTGTAATCAGGTAGGTTTTATTTGACTATCAACAGATTGGATAAAACTCGCACGAGAACGGGCAATGGATAAGAAAAAGCCGGACTGTTCCGAACCGCCATATTTCTCATGCTTTCAAATAACTCTTTATCTCACCTGCAAAGATAACATTTCTTTCTGAAAAGGCCATATAAACGGCTGCAATCTTACGGAATAAAAACATATCGGGAAAAACGAGCATACCGTAGCCGAGTCCCCATAACCACAGGCAAAGGTAATTCGTGTTCTTCCCGTACAAGCAAGGCCAAGCCCTTCGGGTTCGTGGAAAAAATCATCCTCGCCCCGGAGGGCTTGCGGTATTTTTTCCCGAAGCCTTGCATGTACGGAACACGACCTTTTTAGGCCTGTAGTTATGGGAACTCCGGCCCCAGAAGCCGGACTAACAAAAAATCAAATGTTATGTTACAGGCAACAAAGAACAAGTACACGGTGGAAACACTCAAACCACTGAACATTCTGTACGATCATGAACACTGGCTGACACAGCAGGACGTGGATATGGCCAACGGCTATGTGGAACTGATAGAAAGGACACGCTCGGAAAAAACTCCACAGATAGGTGACAGACTCATCTATGTGGACAGATACGGGAAATATTACGGCAATGCCCTTATTGAAAACAATGATGAAGAGAGCGGTCGGATTTCCATCTGTGAAGAACCTTATATTCCCTTTGTATGGGAGCAGGACGCCAATATCCGGCTGAGCGTCAGCGGAGGGGCCTTCCACCATATTGACCCCAAGCAATTGAAATTCGTCAGATGGACGGAAGGTGCATTCAAGGACTGGGGAAACTGCGGAGCGTGTGCCAACGGTGCCGTCACATTCACGGCAAGAGTGCCGTTATGGTCCTATTCCGAACCTGATCCGCTCTACGGTGATTTCACCACGGAAACATGGAGACAGTATTATTTGACCAAGGACACGGGTCCGGACGCACGCAACCTGTACCAGGGCTACGACATAGCTTTCAGGACCGAAGAGAACTTCCGGCAGTTCCTGAAGGACTATGAAGGGACTGTGTTCAAGGGCAACTGGGAAAACCAGATCGTACTCTGGTGTTTCCGACATGAAAACCGGTTCCTGCCGCAGCACGAATGGGACAAGATAGATGCCCCGGCCATGGAACGGCGTCTCAACTTCCATCCCGAACAGGTCAAGCTGGTCAAGGACATGGACAGCCACATCACCTACTGTTACCGTATCAAACCCGAAATTGACAATCTCTAAAACAATACAGTTATGCAGACAACAGCAACAAGAACAGCAGGCAGCCACACTGACCTGCTTACAGGTATCCTGAACGTGCAAGTAAGGAACGAGGACAAGATTACAGAACAGGACCGGCAGTATTGCCAGCTACAGCAGGACCAGCTCTACAGGACACTTGACCGTATCGACCGATGGTATGACATCTTCAAGGAAGAAGCGGAACGGTATTGGGAAATCAAGAGCTTCAAGTATGAGGATAACGGTAAGGTCTCCATACGGAATTTCTATTTCAACAACAGCGGGGAGGATGACTATACCCACAACGAATTCAAACCGTTTGACCTCATCAACGAGCTTGCGGACAACAACTGCAATGCCAACGCGAATTTCGCGAGTCGCATCATTTCCTATTTCAACAGGACCTACAATGTAGATGTCCCCATTCCTGTAATCGACGAGAAGGCCATGCGCATGGGATTCCGTCCGGTCTACCAGACTTACGTGGACATGGTCATCGAACACCTCGGCGGAAAAAGTTTCCGTGAGACCGCAGAGGAAGAACTGCTGGCCCGTTTCCTGAAAACGGTACAGCCTTCCCGCTGGAGCAAAGTGAAGCCCGAACTGAAAAAAGGACAAGATAACTTTCCCTGACATCGTGTCCTGGGACAGCATCCATCTGGAATACCACCGGGAATACGAGTTCTCGTATGACTGCGGAAGGAAGGTGGACATTTTCTGCGAAGGTATCGCATACGGGGCGGATGACGTGATAAACGGTTCAAGCGGTATGGTCATCGGCCTTGACAGACGCGATGTGGATATAACCGAATGGTACAACCTCACCCTGAGCAACGCAGAACAGATCAAGTTCTACAAGAACGGACGCATCGACGTACGCTTCAAGGACAACCAGATCGCAGAGAACTGCTACAGAAGGCTGCGGCTGGATGAAATCACACTCAGAGAAGAGTGATTCATGAAATACTTATTCAGACACCCCGTAAGACATCCTTGCGGGGTGTCTCCGTTTCCAACCATTAAAAAAGAAAAGACATGTATGCCATCATACCCCAACAGATTCCCCAGGACAGGCGTGCCGAGATCAACGAGAAAATCCTTTTCGCCATAGACTCCGGCAAGGACCTCGTTCCGAAGGAAAGCATCTACAACTGCTACACGGGAATCGGAGGACTGCACAACCTCAGGCAGTCGGATTTCACCAGCTACCATGAATACGCCGAGGCCAAGAAGGAATTCGAGATGGGACAGTTCTTCACCCCGCACGACATATGCCGGAGCATGGTGGAGACCCTTTCTCCGACATCGGCGGAAATGGTGCTTGACATGTGCTGCGGCATGGGCAACTTCTTCAACCATCTGCCCAACCTGCACAATGCCTACGGATTCGACATTGACGGCAAGGCGGTGGCCGTTGCCAGATACCTCTACCCGGAAGCTCATATCGAGAAATGCGACATACAGCTGTACAATCCCGAACAGCGCTTCGACATCATTGTCGGAAATCCGCCCTTCAACCTGAAATTTGATTACAGGCTGTCGCAGGAATTCTACATGGACAAGGCCTATGACGTGCTCAACCCTGCCGGAATCCTGATGGTCATCGTCCCTCTCTCCTTCATGCAGAACGAGTTCTGGGAAAAGACACGCGTGGCGAAAATCAACTCGAATTTCTCCTTCATCGGCCAGACCAGGCTGGAACATTCAGCCTTCTCTACGGTGGGCGTACAGAATTTCGCAACAAAAATCATGGTATTCCTCCGCCGTTCCCTCCATATTGAAATGCAGCCCTACAACGCGGAAGAGTTTGTCAGCATGGATGAGCTGAAGAAACGCATAGCCGAAGTGCGGAAAATGAAACACCGGCTGCGCCTCCAGCTGATGCGGGAGTGCAACCATATAGACAAAGAAGAGCTGGAACAGTTCGAGTACAGGCTCGCCAAATACATGTACGAACTGAAAGCCCATGCCGTGCTGAACAGGCATGTCGAAAAGGCGGAGGCGCTGGTGTCCAAATTCCGCAACCAGAAACCGCCGGAAAATGCCACCCGGGAACAGATGAAGGAATGGGAACGCAAGAAACTGACCACCGGCAAGGTTCTCGGCATCATCCGCAGGTACATCACCTCGCAGAACGTGGTGCCGCGCAAGGAAGTGGCACTTGTGAAGACATCCTACGGCTTCAAGCTGAAGCAATATGCCCCGCGTCTGCTTGACAAGGTCACGCACAAGGCCGCAGGCATCAACGACCTCATACTCGGAAGGGCCGAACTCCCAATGCCGGAAAACGTCACGGAAAAGAACATGCGGCAGATCCGTGCCGCCAGAAAACTGATACGACGCAAACAGAGGCAATACGAGACCCAGAATCTACAGTTTGCGGAAATGCGGGAAGATGCCGGCCTGAAGGAATACCTGGACCGCACCACATTCATCAACAAGGACGGTGAAGTCTGCGAATTCACGGACTTGCAGAAACACGACCTGAACCTCGTGTTGCAGAAACGCTACGCCCTGCTAAACTGGCAGCAGGGTTCAGGCAAGACCGCCGCCGTCTATCACAGGGCGAAATACCTGCTCAAGTTCAGAAAGGCAAAGAACGTCATCATACTTGCCCCGGCCAATCGCCACCAACATGACCTGGATACCGTTCCTTACCATAAACAAGGAACGCTTCCGTACAATACAGACCGCCGGCGACCTCAACAACATACCGGAAGGGACATTCCTTGTCGTCTCCACCTCCATGCTCCGGAAACTGAAAAGAGGACTGATGCGTTTCGTGAAACGCACTTCCGGCAAGCTGTGCCTTGTCTTCGACGAGTCGGACGAAATCACCAATCCAACATCGCAGCGTACAAGAAACATCCTGTGCATATTCAGGAGGCTCAGGTACAAGATCCTCGACACGGGAACAACCACCCGCAACAACATCGCGGAACTGTACAGCCAGTTCGAACTGCTCTACAACAACTCCGTAAACATGATATGCTGGAGCCCGCAGGTCTACCACGAAAACAGGGACCACGAGATAGAGGAAGAGAACAACCCGGATTACGGGACACCGTTCCCCGCCTTCAGGGGGCATGTCCTTTTCCGTGCCTGCCACTGTCCGGGGAAAGCCACCGTATTCGGCATCGAGAAACAGAACCAGGACGTGTACAACAAGGATGAACTCTCCGAACTTATCGGCAAGACGGTCATCACCCGTAAATTCAGGGACTTCGCGGGAGAGAAATACCGGATACGGACACATACCGTCCGTCCCTCGGAAGGAGAACACGAGGTGTACCGTGTCATCATCGAGGAATTCTGCCGCATCTGTGAGCTGTACTACAACAGCACGGGAGACACGAAAAAGGATGCAGGACTAAGACTCATGAGGCAGATCAAGCTGCTTATCAAAGCCTGTTCGGTACCTCACCTGATAGAGGGATACTACGGTGACAGTTATCCTTCCAAGACCCGCTACATTGAAAGGCTCATAAGGACAATACCGGGCAAGGTTGCCATCGGATGTACCACATTGGCGGCCTTCGACCTCTACGAGAGCTATATCCGGGAACATTTTCCCGACAGACCTGTATTTGTGGTCAAGGGAGATGTAGCCTTCAAGAAACGGCAGAACATCGTGACCGAATTTGACTCCACCATCAACGGCATCCTGATATGCACACAGCAGAGCCTGAGCAGCTCCGTGAACATACCTACCTGCAACGACGTGATACTGGAATCCCTGCAGTGGAACATCCCCCGTATGGAACAGTTCTACTTCCGTTTCATCCGTCTCGATTCCAAAGAAATGAAGGATGTCCACTACGTCACCTACGAAGATTCGGTCGAACAGAACCTGATGGCACTGGTACTGACCAAGGAGCGTCTGAACGAATTCATCAAGACCGGTGAGGTCAAGGAACAGTCAGAAATCTTCGAGGAGTTCGACATCACAATGTCTGTCATCGACAGCCTGCTCATCCGCACGCAGGACAGTGAAGGCAAAATACACATCAGCTGGGGAAGCCAGCGCATAACAGAATAAATATGAACCGTATGAAGAAGACCGGGAGTTCCATTCCCACCGACAAAGGTAAGCCGCGTCCCCATCGGCTGAGCAAGGTCAGGCCGCAGGCGGTTTTCAGGAAAATCATCCTCGCGGAGCTGCGGTATTTTCCCGAAAAACCCTGCACAGCCGGGACACGGCACCTTGTCGAGGTCGGTGGAATGGAATCCCCGGCATCCACATACATAAAAGACAAGTAATATGGATCTGAACAATGCAGAGATTGCCGTGACCACACAGCATCTCATTGACATAAAGGATTACAGGGACTACTGGCTGCACCTGTCCGACTACAGCGACATGGGCGAGTTCCTGAGTGCCTGTTCCGACCTGTTTCCCGGGGAAAAGGAACCGGAATACCGGTATCCGAAATGGGAAAACATTCCGGACACACTGGTCAGTCGTGAATGGCTCTGTCCCAACTTCTTCGAGATCAGGGATGCCCTTGAAAGGCTCGAAGAGGAAGAAACGGAGTTTTTCATAAGCTGGAGCAGAAGTTACGGATATGACATCACCACGGATGACCCGCACATGATGGTATCACACTACCATGACCTGTACGGGGATACCGTCACGGAAACGGAAGAAGACGCGGACACGGGAGAAGATGCCCTGATATACACGGGCGTATCAAGCTACTACTGCGACATGCTTCCATTCCGTTACGAAATATTTGATGACAATTATGACTAAAAGACAAAAGATATGGAAATCAACTTCAAAGGACCTGTAATGCCTATCGACCCATACTCGCAGCTGGCATTCGTGGAAATACTGAACATACTACTGACGGCGGGACACATCGTGGACGTGAACCGCTTCCTCATAAGCAGGAATGTCAATCCGCAGTTCGGCTCACTGTCAGGCTATTTCAGATGGTCGTTCGCCGGAGACCATTTTACCCTCTGGCAACGCACGGACTACAATTCAACGCTATGTTTTAACCACAGGATACTCGATCTGCCTTTCGGTGTCCTGGCAGCAAAAGACAGCGGGAAAGACAAGGAAACGGCAAACTGAAAATGAAACGATATGGAAACTACGATAAAAATACCCAACCGGGAAATCGCGCTCGCGGCATTTGACAGGCTCCGCCGGGAAAAAAGGAAGGATGCCGCACTGAGGCTGGCCGGGTGTATGCTCAGAGGGACATACATATCCCTCGGCATCGGTGATACCGACTGGGAAATAGACACCGCACTGCACATATGCGGCGGTGAGCCTAAAACCGGATACGGTCATATGGCACATTTCCACTTCGACGGCGAGACGGAAATGGAAACAGAGAAATATGAAAGGCTCAAGGAAGAGTACGAATGACAAGGGAGCGGCCGAAAGGTCGCTCTTCTCATTTATAAACGACATGTACGGGAAACAGAATCCTGCCGTACACAGGTAACAGAAATGGAAGAACAGGAAAGACTGACAATGGAATTCGTGAAATCGCTCATGGACAAGTCCTACACGCTGGTATGGGTGGACTACAACGACAATCTCGACAACTGCCGTGACACCATCCAGAAGTGTCTGGAAGAAAAGAGCTGTGAAAGTCTGTGGGAGAAAGTGGACGAATGGTACGGTGACGCCGAATGGGAAGCTGTCCGTGAAATCGTCTCAAAGCTGAAGGATGAATGTATCCGTTTCCATGATTTCGGGGAAGAGGAAGTGGACAAGTTCTTTCAAGAACACGAAGACGAAATCAGGGAAGAAATCTATGACAGAAACGACTCTGACACGCTGAGAGAACTTCTCAAAAACACGGATGACATCCCCGTGCGTGTCGAGATGCTGTCAAACTACGACTGCATCAATTCCAACTGGCTGGAATCGCAGGAAGGATACCGGTACAAGGAATCCTATTTCGGGGATATGATAGACGCGCTGAACCTCAATCCAGCCAAAGTGAAGAAAATGCTGGTGGAGAAAGGCTACACGGTATATGGCCGGTTCCCCGAAAAAAAATACAGGGACGGCAAGGAACAGGTATCCTATGAACAGTTCTATCAGGAACTCATCAACTCCTGCTGCGGTGCCAACCTGCTGACCTATATCGGCAAGGTAAGCCTGCAGGAACTTTATGATGCCGGATTCTCGCTTGGGGAAGTCATTATTCCCAAAGGCAACTGCTGCGGCATCTTCAGCTCCATGTACGGCGGCGGAAGCCTCCTGGAAATGGAACTCCTGAAAGATGTCAGACTGAAACTGGAAGTCAGGGACTATCACGGATTCCGCTTCCGTCTTGACAGCGAGAACTCAAAATATGAATGCTCCATCAAGCATGTGTACGGGGTATGCGATTCCTTCTTCGGAGAAAAGATAGGTCTTGTCGCTTCATAAATCAAGTATGGTCACTTAAAGATATCAAATCATGGAAAAGAAATATGCAATCATCCTATTCAAGGGAAAAGAATACCTGTGCGGACACGAAGACGGCTGCCATTACGATGTGTCCTGCCCGGTGAGGACATTCACTGAAGGAGAAGACGACTTCAAAATTCAGGAATCCGGGAAAAACCGGTCTGAAAGGACATTCCGGTACCATGGAAAGAATTCAGGCTTGTCACCGGCTTCTACCCGAACGGATGGCCGGTTCTGAGTCTGGAATCACCGGACAACGGGGAACTATACACGGTACTTACCGTCAATCTGGAAGACTCCCCGGCATTCGGGATTCCCGACCAGGCATTCATTGACATAAACAACAATCCGGAAGCGATGGAATTCCTCATAAGGAACAGCCTTGCCGAAGATACGGGATACAGACGCAAAAGCGGATGGGTGGAATACCCGATGGCCAAACTGAACCTGGCTGAACTGTACCGGTTGTCACCGGAATCGTTCGAGAACCAAGAATAAGAATCAACAATAGAAATCATTAACCAAATCATAGGAATTATGGCAAAGTACGATGTAAGAGTAAGGTACACCTTCGAGGGTACCTACAAGGTCGTGGCGGAAGACCGCGACGAGGCGGAAAGAATTGTAACGGAAGACTGCGGTCTGGTATTGGGCGGAAACATCCACACTACCCGCGATGATGACGAGGTGACAGACTGGAGATTCAGCAGTCACCCTGACATGCAGATCCTTTCTTTCAGGGAACGGGTTGGCAAAGGCAAGGTCAGATACACGTCCATGTGTTTCAGCGACAGGATTGAAGAACTGCGTAAGGACATAATCGGAGCCATCAGGGAGCTGCTTGATACGCACGGACTGAAAGAAATCTCATTCTGTGACAGCAATGACGATCCGGTATGGGTCATCTGGTTCGGGAAAAACGGCGATCCATATGAATGCCGGGTAACGAAGCTTAAAGTTACGGAGGATAGTATGACAGTAATCGCATTGGAGAAGGAAAGCGGGGACGAAGTGGCCTGCTACACTCCCTACGACCTTGGAGCCAGCAACATTGATTGGCTTAATCAAATGTACGAAGCAGTAAGGCTTCAACTTGAAAATACAAAAGGAAACTCTTGAAACAAAAGACAATATGGCAACAAAAATCAATATGGACAGATACGTCTGGGAAGGATGGACTGTCGGAGCGTTCATCAGGGAACTGGCCCCGCAGGTGGAAATGATCATGAGCGGGCAAAGCTGGAGGGAACCTTTCAGGAACAAACAGGAACTGGCGGACTGGTGCAGGGACAACCAGCCCTATTACAAGAAAAGGATCCCTGAAGTGAACAGCTATTTTGCAAGGATGTATAACCTTAAATAAAAACAACATTATGAAATATCAAGCGGAAAATGCAGTCTCCAGCTTCTTCTATTACATGTGGAATGCCTGGTGCGAGGAAGAATGTAAAGTCGTGTACGGGGACATGTACCGTCATTTCTGGGAAAAATGGAGTCTGATGACGGACAAGGGTATATTCGGGGCAGCCGAACGGTTCTATGCGGAACTGACAGACCGTTACAGGGAAAAACTGGTGGAACGGGCCGTCAGCCTGTATGACGGCAAAGCTAGGCGCAAACATCCGGACGATTCCGAAATCAAGGTGTGCAGTGATTGCGGTTCAACAGAGATTGAAATCCAGGCATGGGTGGATGTAAACATGAATGAATACCATAGTGACGTGGACGATTACATCTGGTGTTCCCGGTGCGAGGACAATGTGGAGACCTGCTCCAAACAATCCTTTCTGGAAAAGATGCAGGAATGGTGGAAATCCAACAGCACCGATAACCTTGAATACCTGACCGGATTCAAGACATCCGATTTCCCTTCAGCCAATTCCGGACAGACATTCGCCGAGGCCGCCGACGAATGGTGGAACGGCAAAAGCTATGACGAGAAACGGAACATATACCTGACAAACAATTAAAGACAACGGATATGGCACGGAACATCATTGACCTGATCTGCAACTCATGCAGTTGTGGCAAGGAAGAGGCACAGGAATACCTGGACGACGAGATAAGAAACCTGCAGGAACTTCAGGAAGACAACGACCTGAGAAGCGAAGACTTCGAAATCGCGTGCAGCAACCTCGGACTCGACCAGGACTGGCAGATATATTTCATCAACCGTCTTGCGGGACTTTAATATCTACACTATGACTTATTTTCAGAACATACACTCACTGGCGGAGCTGAAAAAAGAATACCGCCGTCTGGCAATGCTTCACCACCCGGACAAGGGTGGTGACACTGCCCTCATGCAGCAGGTGAATACCGAATTCGGAAAGCTGTTCGAGGTCTGGAAAGACAAGCCTTGCGTTTCCACAACTCCGACAGGCTACGAACACGACTTTCAGGATGCCACCGCAAAGGAATACACCGAATACGTGTACAATGAATACCGCTGGAAAGGGCGCAACTACAACGGGCAGTCCGCGCCGGAAATCACGGAACTGGTCAGGGCATGGCTCAAGGAGACCTATCCGAGATACACCTTCTCGGTCCGCAGGGACGGATACAACTCAATCCTTATCCGGCTGATGAAAGCGGACTTCGAGGCTTTCACCAGAGAATCCGGCAAGGTACAGGGAGACATCAACCACTACAACATCCAGGCATCGGACAGTCTGACCGACCGGGCCAAGGAGGTGATGACAAACGTCAGGGATTTTGTGATGTCATACAATTTCGATGAAAGCGACCCCATGACCGACTATTTCCACACCAACTTCTACCTCACGCTCGGAATCGGCAGCTATAGACAGCCGTACCGGATGGAACTGCCGAAGATTACGGGAAAAGACACTCCTGAAGTGTTCAGGTATCCTGAAGGACCTGCACACAAGGCTATGCGACAGGCACTGGGCAAGGCGCGTTTCGGCTTCATCGAGAGCCGGAAGCATATCGGGGAAATGATACTCGGAGAAGACTTTTACGGCTCACAGGGAGAACATTATTTCTGGCCCAAGGAGTATTCAAGCGCGAAGACGGCACAGAAACGCATCGGAAAACTGGAGGCAGCCGGAATGCACTGCGAACTGACAGGCTGCAACGGCGGATACATACGCCTGCTCGGATATACTCCGGAGACGGAAAGCAGTCTGGAACGGGAAAGGCAGGAATATGCCACGGCATACCGGAAGTGGGTGTCAGAACACGGCATATCCCCAAATACGGGAACAGTACACCAGAACATTTCAAATCCAATCAGACAGATACAATTATGACAAACAGGGAAATCATCAGAGAACTGAAACGCCGCGGCTACAGCCGGGTGGACATTGATACGGACAGAAGAACCGCAAAGACATTCTACACCTACCGTGGCGGGCTTCATATCAACGGTACGGAAGATCTGTCATTCCATATCCTACCGCCACAGGACAGTCTCGGACTGGGACGGTTTGCAATATGCGCCACCCGGAACGGGGAAAGCTCACAGCTGGGGACAGACCAAGCCCCGTTCTTTTTCGGGCGGCTGCTTGCCTTCCTCAAAGGTGAGAGAAAAGAAAATGAGATAATAGATGAAATATGTACCGACAGAAAAACAGAATAGAAATATGAAAACAAAAGTATTGAAATACAAGTTTGACGGCAACACCATCGTTGCCCCATACATGGAACTTGAACCGTATGCGGAGAATGTATTCATCTCGCTGGCAAGAAAAAACGAATATGGAAACGAAAGTGAAGACAGTTTCCATGTAATCTGCAAGATAGGTGATATCCATTTTTCCTGTGGACAATATTCACGCAGAATCCTTGACAAGGAGGGGCACCGGAAAGAAGCAGCGACCTATTGCAGAAACTGGATTGAAAACACCCTGAAGGATGCAGAGGATGGAAAAATCATCCCACTCTTGTCTGTCCATGTATTCAATGCCCTCGGTCTTGACTCCACCCCTTTGGTACAGGCCCGTGAGACGTATGCAAAAAGGCAGGAAGAAAAGCGTCTGGAACGGAAAAGAAAAGAAGAGCAGGAAAGAAAGGAGAAAGAAGCCCGATGGCAACAGCTCCTTGACGAGAACAAACGGAAATTCCTGAGCGGTGAGAAAATAACGGCAGAAATGTTTCTTGAAATCACCGGAAGGGACGGATTTGACATCCATATCAGAACCAAAGGGACATTCAACCGACATGTGGCAGCAATCGACCGGAACGGAACCGTCAGTTTTCGGAAATACAAAGGCCGCCGTACTCCCGACTTTACCGGATGTCATAAGGCTGTAACAGACTATCTTGCATTCCTTGCCGAAGATGAAATCAGCCAATAAAATCCAAAGCGGTAACAGCCATCCTATGCAACTGTTACCGCTATTATCAGGACATATCAGGATTTACAGCTTCCTGTTCAGTATCATCGCCAAGGGATAGATAAACTGGTTATAGACCTTGAGCTTCTTCAGATCCAGCACATACCCTGCATAGGGATTGGTACAGTCCGAATAGAAAAATACGTCGGTAAAACCCGCATGTTCCTTTATGATTTCTCCTTCCAAGGGAATCTCGTCCACATCAAACTCCTCCAGAGGCAGTTCCTCCAGGCGGGCATGTTCCCCATTGCCCAACACATTGAGGTTACGGTTGAACAGCACGTATCCCTGCTTACTGTAATCCACACGCATACCATACGGACGCTCCACAAGGAAAGCATCCGCAGCTTTCTTTATATAATCTTCCATGATTTTTCAAATTAGGATTTGCAAAAATACACCTCAAAGACGAACAAATCAATGGGTTTCTCACCGATATGCCTGCAAGAAAATACAACGACACACAACCTGTATATTTTATTTTCCTCCAGCAAAGGTAGTCCCGTGTCCAACGTACCCGGACAAGGTCAGGCCCCTATGGGGTTGGCTGAAAGAAAATCATCCTCGCCGGTGGCTGCGGTATTTTCTTTCGCCAAACCTTGCGGGTACGGTCACGGGACAGTCAGGCAGGCGAAAAATAAAAAATACCGGCTCCCGAAGCCGGACGTGTTTAACAGATAAAATACAATGACTCATGAAAATCCTGAATGAAGAACATTTCCAGAATGTAAAGCGTTACGCCGAATCCATCGGTGACACATCACTCCAGAACTGTCTGGATAGACTGAAAAAATGGGAGGAGAATCCAGACCATCCAAGCGAAATCTCGCTCTATTATGACCATGCACCGTACTCGTTCGGCTTCACGCAACGCTATCCCGACGGAAGCATCGGCATCGTAGGCGGTCTGCTCTATCACGGAATACCGGACCGGTCCTTTGCCGTGACACTTGAACCGTTCCACGGATGGCAGATACATACCTAAAAAAAGATAGACAATCATAGTATTAACTTTATAAAATTCAAGATTATGGAAGCAATGGCAGTATTGGAAAAACAACAGCAGTTTGATTTTCAGAACAACGGAATCGAAGTAATGAACTTCGAGACTCTCCAGCGTACCTACAAGAAAATGACATCTACGGCAAGCCTGTCCAGGGCATCTATCACTACCAGGTCCTGCAGCGTATGATGGACATCTGCGAGAAGTACAACCTCGATTACGAGGTGGAAGAAATCTTCGCGGCACAGAACAGGAACAAGACACAGCCGGGAGTAAGCATTCTCCCGCAGGTGGAACAGACACTTGGTGAAAAAGCAGTGGAAGCGCACATCCTCCGACGCATCTTCGCGACCATCCGGATCAAGGACTGGGAAACGGACGAGCTGACGACTACGCTGGTCGTCGCCTACCATCAGGACGGCATACAAGCGGCCATAGGCCCGTGCGTGAAGATATGCCATAACCAGTGTATCCTCTCACCGGAAAGGAGCATCTGCAATTACGGAAAAAACAAGGTGACAACGGAAGGGGTATTCGAAACGGTGGACGGTTGGCTGGCAAACTTCGAGGTGAACATGAACGAGGACATCGCAAGGATTCAGCGGCTGAAACGCAGAATTGTCTCCCTGGAGGAAGTGTATATGTATATCGGGCTGCTGACAGCATTGCGCGTCTCCCACGACAGTTCGGACAGGAACCTGTCATCCTCGGTGGAAACCTACCCGCTGAACCAGAGCCAGATTTCCATCTTCACGGAAGAGGTGCTGAAACTGGTCCGCGAAAAGGGACAAATCACCGCTTGGGATTTGTATAACGTAGCGACTGAGATATATAAGCCGGGCAGAACGGATTTCCCGGCACTGATTCCACAGAACGGGGCAATGGCGGAACTCCTGCTTTCCCGTCTTCCAGCAGAGGTGGAAATACAGGATGCGGTTCTGGTAAGCTGAACGGCTACAGAATGAAATATTCATATTATTTTTGCAAGCAAACCAATGACATATCAACAACCCGGACAGGCGTTCATAACCGACGCCTGTCTTTACTATATAATTTTAACAATATGACTTGGAAAAAAGCAAATATCATCATAGACGGCCGAAAGATGGAAGTCCCGGCTCCCGACATCATATCGGCAAGCCGCAGCACGGACATCCCGGCATTTTATGCGGACTGGTTCTTCCATCGGCTCGAAACCGGCTATTCCGTGTGGAACAACCCGTTCAACGGAAAAAAGCTATATCTCTTACCGGAATACAAGATTCATAGTATTTTGGTCGAAAAATCCCAAACCTCTTCTTCCTTATCTGTCAATCCTGAAAGAAAGGGGTATCGGCTGCTATATCCAGTTCACTTTGAATGATTATGAGAAAGACGGACTGGAAACCGGTGTTCCTCCACTGACGGAACGCATTGAAACATTCAGGACTCTTTCTGAGATATTGGGTAAAGAAGCCGTAATATGGCGGTTCGATCCGCTGATACTCACAGACAACATATCCGTGGATACTCTGATTGAAAAGATCGAACGTGTAGGAACGGAGATACACAATTGTACGGAAAAGCTGGTTTTCAGTTTTGCAGACATAGACTCGTACAGAAAGGTCAAGGCCAACATGACAGACAGCGGAATCCCGTATCATGAATGGAATAAAGAAAAAATGGAGGAACTTGCCGGAAAACTGACGGTACTGAACCGTAACAGAGGATGGAATCTGGAGCTGGCTACCTGCGGCGAAAATCTGGATCTTGGCAAATACAGAATATCACGTAACCGCTGCATCGACGGTGACCTGATAGCACGTCTGGCATGGAAAGACAAGAAACTGATGTCTGCATTGGGAGTCACCATACAGGAAATGCCGTCTCCAGCCTTTTTCAACATGAATGACCTTCCTTACGGTGCCGTGCTTCTCCCTGGCAACAAATACTTCGTCAGCAATCACAAAAAGGATCCGGGACAACGTGCCTCATGCGGATGTATGGCAGCCAAGGATATCGGGGAATACAATACCTGTCCTCATCTCTGCGAATACTGCTATGCAAATTCAAGTAAAAAATCGGCAATCATGAACTGGGAAATGCACCGGCAGAACCCTATGGCGGAAACGATAACCGGAAAGTAGAACAACAGACGAGGAAGAAACTGACAGTCAAAAGACTGAAAGATTCTTCCTCGTTTTTTTATTCCTCGAAGAGCAGCATATATTCCACCTTCCTTCTCCGTTCAATGCTCGGCACTACCTTGCCTTTATAGCAGCGGAAGGAAACATACTCCTTATAGATATTCCTGTCACCAGCCTCCAATTTCTTCAACAATTTGCTTTTGGGCATTTTGCCGTAACCTTTCAGACGGTATGCCCCCACATTATAGCTCAAAACAGCGGCGATCAATGAATCACGTCCCAGATAACTGAACATACGGCACAGCTTGCGTAAATCCGCTCTCAGGATTGAATCGCCCTGTTCTTTTGTAATGTCATTGGTCAGCCTTTCCCCGGGAAGGACCTTATGCCCGTACCCGACATAAGGCCAGTGTCTTTTTTCTCCATGCCAGCCCTCGAACCGCTTAATGCACTCAACCGCAAGGCTGAACCTGTCCTGTTTTTCCTTTACCGGATTCTCCGCCCGCAACGGTATGCTCCCGAAGCAGATGATGGCGAAAAACGCCGCAAACAACTTTGCTCTTATTCCCATAGGCAGGTCAGGTTCATTGTGATACGATAACGACAGGTAATTCCTTGCCGCCGGAAGTAACCACGGTATCCTCGTCCTCCGTCTCATTGTTGAAATCGAAGGTCAGCTGGAAAAGCTGTGCCGGCTCGCTGTTGTCCTCAAAATAGATGTCAATGCTCTGCTGGTCCTCACACTCCGAGGTGTAATAAAGGCGGAACACCTCCCTGTCCAGAGGATAACGGTCGTTGGGCAGCAGCACCATCCCGTCGTCCATGCGCAGCTTGCCTTTGCCGTCCGGTTGGAAATAACGGATGGTATATCGGGCATCAGAGAACCGTCCTTCCCGTTTCAGTTCACAGCGGATTTCCACGGTTTCACCCTTCACAATACGTGTGGGAACCGGCATCGTCTCCACCTTAAAGGGATAGGACTGCTGCACGTCAAGGTCATCGCTGCACGAAGTCAATATACTGAAGGTCATGCCCATCAGGGCGCATACAAGGGCAAACAGCCCTTTCTTGTTCATAATCGGTTTCATATTCATTTCTTGTTTTAACGGTTTATAAAAAAATTACTGTTCAGGCGGAAAATTGCTTTCCAGATATTCGTTCAGGTCCTTGCATCCGGCATACAGGTCGGAACAGTCGTCAATCCTGTCACCGTAGCGTTTCCGAAGGACGGCCAATGTCCTTTTTCCGGCATCGTCATTGTCCAGGTAGCACCGGATCTTCCCGTAATGGTCCAGATAAGGGAACGAGCGTTCAAGCAGGGCCACCGAATTGAGGACCAGATAGTCCTCACCGCGACTGATGCCGAGTACCTTCCACGAAAGGAAATCGATGAACCCCTCAAACAGGTTACAGGTAAGCGAGCCGTTGCGGATAACCGAAATATCCTTGGGCGGGATGCACCATTTCATGAACCTGCTCCGTAGCTCATAGCCTCCGCTCATATTCCTGAAGCCTACGGCAAAATACCGCTTGCCGTACAGCCGGAACCGTACTTCCTCGCACGCTGCACGGGCAATTTCGGCAGGAATGCCGCGTCCCTTCAGATAACCGAGCAGGACATTGCAGTACAAGGGACTCCGTACCACTTCCTCAAAGCGGGAAGCCTCTTTCCGCTTTTCTGCCCTGATACCTTTATTCCCTTTTTTCTGTCCGGCATATTCAGGTATTGTGCCTCCATATACTCCGGCGATAAACCTTGCCTGTGCCATGAAGCCGTCACTTCCTGAAAGTTCTCCCGCAAGGGTGAAGATGTCACCTCCATGCCCGGTACCGAAGTCGTGCCATACACCCTTGCGGGTGTTCACATGGAACGAAGGTGTCCTTTCCTCACGGCACGGGGAGAGATACCAGCATTCGTCGCCGTGCCGTCTGACCGGCTCATGTCCCAGACGGGACAGGAATTCCTCAATGGGAATGCCTCTTATCATCTCTATATCCATAGGCGTCTAATTGATGATGAAACGGACTCCAAGCCCGAACTGTGTCGTGAACTTTCCCAGAGAACTGCCCCATAGCACACGTTCACGCACATGGGCAAGCAGCACGATACGGTCCGTCACATAGCTTTCCAGCTCCAGCGTCAGAGCTCCGCCATAGACGAAGGCATCGCGGTGGGAAAGCATGGAACCGTCATACAGAACCTTTTCTCCCCAGTTCAACGTCTCATATCCCACCAGGGCGGAACCGCCGACAGAGAGGAAGAATATCTTCGCCGGGTCGGACAGGAACTTCAAGTAGTAGCCACCCTCCGCAGTAAACTGGGCCCGTGGGACGGAAGTCCCGCGATAACCGTAGTTCTTCAGCAGGTATTCCACACCAGCCACCCAATGGTTGGCCCTTTTCGTATATCCCGAAAGGGCAAAGCCCGTGTACCAGTCAACCGGTGATTGCAGGTTTCCGGCAAAGCCTCCCCTGAGTTCCACACCCTTCATTCCGGGAAGGTAACGCTGGGCGTATGCCTGCCCCGATGACAGGGCAAGCGATACGCATACGGCAAAAAGGAACAGATACTTCTTCATGGTCATTTCACTTTAAGTTCATTGATCACCCTCGCTCTCACGATGTCCTCACTCTCCACGGTGAAGGTCTGGTGACGGCCTCCGCTCTTCTCGTGCATCTCCACCACCAGCATCTTGTCGGCGGGAATGGTGAACTTGTCAAAGACAAAGACGGTACGCTCGTCCTTCTTTCCGGCGACAGCCGTGGCATAGTTGTAGGCACGCAGTGGAAATATCACCTGCTCTTGGATGGCCGTGCGCTTGAGTACCTTCTTGTCTACAATCTTGAACGTCACGAAATCCACCTCATAAGGCACGTTCGACGTGTTCTTCACCTGGGTATGGAAATAGAGCAGCCCGTTGTGGGTATAGAGCCCTCGCAGCAGGTACTGGATGCCGAACGCCTTGCTCCCGATATGCTTGATGTGGCGTCTGTTATCCTTGTGGATGGCCTTGGCAATAAGGTGTACCAGCTTGGGCGACTCGCTGCCGAGTTCCTTCAGGTAGATGTCAAGGGCATTGTTCGGGCGGTTCACCTCGCTGCCGTCATGAACAAAATCGGCCATCTCGATGTTGAGCAGCAGGGGCTCATCGGCATACTTCACATTGAAGGTGTAGAAACTTCCGCTTTCGGTAATCACCGACATGTTGGTCTCCTCACGGAAGTTCTTTCTGGTAGCCTTGACACTGATTACATTCTCTGAACCGTCCGCCTTGCCCGCAATCAGATTCGGAGAACCGAGATCCACGTAACGGACAGCCGAGGGAAAGATGATATGGGTCGTCTTGTCATACGTCACTTCCAGACCGTAAGGCGGAATCATCCGGTCAAAGGTGAGCTTTCTGGACAGCCCGTGATAGAGGTCGCCGTCCTCCTGCTGCGGATAGATATCCGCTTTCAGGGTCAAATCATTTACGGCCGTGGTATCAGCCGACTGTGCATGTGCACTTGCAACGCCGCCTGCGAGGGCAAGCATCAAAAGAATCTTTTTCATGTCTTTACTGTTTTAATGGGTTATTGATTGTTGTTCTGATAAAGCATCAGTTCGTAGCCTGATTTGAGGTGTACCTTCTCCTCGCGCATCTTTTTGGAGATGTACTGCGACACGCCTTGTATGGCCCCTCCGTCCAAGCTCGGAGAGGAGCTGGTCGCCTGCCGACTGGTTGGTGATGGAGATGGTCGTGCCGAGATTCTGTCCCATGTTGGCGGCCACTTCCCTGACCGCATTTGCTTCCGTCGAGCCGGGAATGAATATCCCGTCCTGTCCGTCGCTGTCCAGCACGGTCAGTTCCACGGGAATGACATTGCCGTCATATTCGACCTGCAGGATTTCAATGCCAAGCCGTTCGCCCTGGATACGTCCCTCACCGGTCAGCAGGGTATTGCGTGGCAGCACATATCTTCCCACACGCATGGCCTCCAGCAGCCTGAGACGCACGCTTTGTCCGCTGATGACGGTCTGGTCGCCATGCACGCAGGCCCGTATGGTATTCCTCGTCCTCTGTGTCCCGGCACTACCCACAGCCGTATGGAAGCCGGCATCCGCACCGGAAAGCAGTCTCGCGAACTGCACCGAATCGGCAAGAGGCTGAGGAAGGGACGACACGACCGGAGAGGAAACCAACCCGACGGGAACGGCTTTCGCCTTCCTCTCCCTTGAGGGGTTTTCCGTCTCCTGACTCTCCGCTGTTCCCGTGCTGCCGCCCGAAGGCATATATTTGGCGGCAAGCTCATAGGACTTCTCCAGCAGGGCCACCTGTTCTTCGTAGCTCGGTCCGGCCGTCTGCGTTGCGGCAGCCTGGCGGAGCTGTTCCACCTCTGCTTTCAGCGCCTCCTTCCGGGTCTTCCTCAGGACTCTCGTAAAAGCTGCCAAGAGTGGCGTTGATGTCGTTGTAGGCCGAGGCGGAAGAGGCGAAGGCACCCGTCCTGCCGTTTCCTACGGAACGGTACGCACGGCTTTCATTTTCACTTGCAATTTCCTGTGCCGTTCTATTTCCGGGACATTCTCCTGTCTGTGTCCGTCGGTCAGGGCGGAGAAGTCGGCCAGCGTACGCTTCTTCTCCTCCTGCCGGCGAATCATGTCTGCCTGCTCATAGGCAGCCATCTTGTCCGCCTCGATACCCGTACCTTCGGGTCGGGAAGTTCGGCATTGAAGCCCGTTTTCTTTCCGCCTCTTGCCTGTCTTTCTCGGTCGGGGCGAAAATCAGCCACATACACCCGAGGAACAGCAGGAACATACCTGTGAAAACCAGATATTTCCTGATTTTCTGCTTCTGTTTCAATTTTTCTGCATCCGTACTCATAACCTTACCTGTTGAACTGGTTAAAAAACTCTTCCATCTCACGGATTTTCACGTCGGAGAGGGTATCCGCAGGCACAAAGTCGGGAACCTCAAGCGGAGTAATCCTGATGACGTCCTGCCGAATGTCCTCCCGCCGATGTCATAAACGCACGGAAAATCATGTAGAAATTGACCAGCGCGAAAAGGGAAGCCATCACGATGACGGCGATAGCCCTCTGACGGGGTGTAAGCCTGTCACATAGGCCGCGTAGCCTGCCCCCGATACAATCCTTGATTTTACATACATCTTTCTCATACATACATTGTTTTATCTGTCATACATTCTGATATCCCTGTTCTCCAGCACGCGGAACCCTTCCAGGATGAACCCGTGCGGATTGTTGTCACTGCGGGTGGAATTCCGCAGCCTGCCATGCGTGACAAGGCTGCGTTCCGTCACGCTCTTCTCACGGATGATGAAAAGGCGTGCGTATGTCATGACATCATACGGATAGGTGTTGAAGTCGCACTTCACGCTGTCTATCTCGATACGCTGGCTGACATTGCCCGAAATGATTCTATTGTAGTAGCCTTGTTCGGCCAGATCACCCGTAATGGGAATAGGCGGAACGGTCACTCAGGAACATGGCACGCTGCACGTTCCCCTCGATGGCACTCTTGTCAGGGGCCAGCGTGAAGAACAGCTCGTGGAAGCGTCTGACATGCTCCCTTGCCTCCACGGGACGGTTCTGCTCCAGGTCCTGCGAGAGGGCGAGCATGAGCGACTTCCCCTCATCCAGCACATAGATCTTCTGGCGCTGGGCTTCGGCAAAGCTGTACGCCTTCCACACGGAATAGCCCACAAGCAGGGTGCAGACACCCAGATAGACTATTCCGAACAGGCGCAGGTGCCGGAAGCTGGTCTCGATATTTTTCAATGATTTGAATTCCATTCTTATTCGTTTTATGATTGTTACTTGATTAGTCTTCCGGCCACATTTCCTACAGTAGCACCTGCGGCACCGCCCACAATGGAGCCTGTCTTGGAAGCAGCCTGATTCACGTTCTTGCCGTAATTTCCTGCACCTCCACCGGCCTGAACAATCCAGTTGGCCACGGTCGGAATCGTGAAATACCCGATGATGCCGATAATCAGGAACGTGATGTACACGGCATTGGAACTGTCCGGAATGAAGTTGGGGTCGGACAGCTGCTCGATGTCCCTCTGAAGCATCAGGGTCTGTATGCGTGCCAGCACGCTGCTGAAAAGATCAGAGACGGGCAGCCACAGATAGATGCTGATATAGCGGACAAACCATTGGCTCAGCGAGGCCTGAAGCCGTCCCAGCACGAAATGGCAAAGGAAATCGGTCCGAGAATGGAAAGGACAATCAGGAAGAATGTCCTTAGCGTGTCCACTACAAGCGCGGCCGCATTGAACATCAGTTCCAGCAGCTCACGGAAAAAATTCTGCACGGACTTCTTCATGTTGTACATAGCACGGTCCACATACATACCGCACGCCTCGATAGCGTCCAGGGCTCCCAACTCGTCCAGCTTGTTGTCAAAAGCCTCCTTGTCCACCAGGTAGGCCGTCTCGGGATTCCTCCGCATCGCCTCAATCTCCAGCTTGTCCTTCTGCTCCCGGTACTCGTTCATGTCGAAGGTCTGCGTCTCCAGAATCTTGTGCGTTCCGGTCACGACGGGTGACAGGATGCTGTTGAGCGTACCCAGCACGATGGTCGGAAAAAACATGATGCAGATACCCAGAGCAAACGGGCGCAGCAGGGGGAACACGTCAATGGGTTCGGCCCTGGCCAGCGACTGCCAGACACGATACGCCACATAAAAGAGGGCTCCCAATCCGGCAAGGCCCTTGGCCACGCCGGTCATCTGCGAACAGAGCGGCATCATGTCCGTGTACAGACTTTGCAGGATCTGGTGCAGATTGTCAAAATTCACAGCCAACAATACCATAAGCAATCCTCCTTGAAATTACCAGTAACGTTCGTTGGGTGAACCGTACAGAGCCATCACACGGTCAAGATCATTCTGTTTCTTGGCACGCAGGTACGACACGCCGATGTTCTTGTTGGTATAGTACTGCACCAGACTGCGGTATTGCAGCATGTCGGTATAGCAGCGGTCGATGATGTCCATACGCTCCTTGTCGTTCATCGAAAGGCCGTTCTCATTGACCACCGTCTTCAGGTCTGTCAGCAGATTGGCACTCTCCTCCAGCAGCTTCGTGTAGCCGAGGGCGATGGCACTCAGTTCCTCAGGGGTGAAATAAGGGTCACTGAGCATACGCTCATAACTGGTCACATAGATTTCCGTGATGTCACCGACCATCAGGATGGTCTGCTGCACCTTGCGGGCATCGCGTACCAGATTCTTGACCTTCCTAAGGCGTAGGCTAAGCATCCAACGCCCTGCCGTATTACTACGGTGGGTTTTCGGAAGCTCGCCCCCAAACCGGACGTACACGTCTCCGCGTATCCGGCTTTCTACTAATAATATCAATCTATTCATTGTTACTGAGTTTTTTGTAACACTTACCACATATGGCAATAGTCTTTCGTTTGCGAGCCATCATTTGTTTTTCGCAGGTAGTTTTCCCTTGAAGATTTTTTAATTTTCTCACATGGTGCATCACTAACTTATCGACTGCTCCACATAATTCACATTTTTCCGCTTTCAGCCTATCTATAAGACTTGTGTTTGTAGGATGATATGTGAATTTGGGCAAGTTGTCTAAATCCTTAATGTTCATTGGATTTTTCTTTTTGAACCCACCATGATAAAAGGTCAAGTCTTTGGCAGTACCGTTCTTTAAATAGTATCTAACTGAAAAAAGTCCATTCTTGGTGTACTTTTTTCGGATTTGCGACATCGTTGTCCGATATTTCTGCGCAAATGTTTTGTACATACTATATTTCATGATATACCCAAGTTTTGACAGACTACTACAATTATTAGCCAAACAATAGTAATTGTAAATGCCCTTTATTTCCTTGTTGTACCTGTCAAGTATCTCAAAGTCATTGTTGTTTGAAAGTTTGGGACGGGATTTTGCTTTCCAATACTCCTTGCCGTTGTGTATCTTTATTTCTAAAACACGATATTCGAGCAACTTTTTCTTAAACGTATCCTTTCCAAGTGCCAATTGTATCCTCTTATTGAAGACACGTCTTAGTACTCCGTATTTGCTTCTTTTGGTGTCATTGGATTTCCTTACAAAAATCTCATATCCGAGAAATTTTGCAGCGTTTTCAGCATGGGTGATAAGTGTTTTCTCATCGGACAGTGTAAGAGCCAACTTTTCATAGAGGAAGTTCTTTATGTCCTCTTTGATGATGATAGCATCTTGTTTACTGCCAATGATTCCAATTAGAAAATCATCCGCATATCTCACGTATTTGAGTTTTCTGTAGTTCATATCCATTTCGTCACCATCAGAATACTGCAAACCTTCTTTTTGATAAGCCTTATATTGTCTTATCAATTCTGACCTTTCATTTTTGTCTTTTACCACTTTCAACTTTTTCAGAATACGGTGTCGTTTGCCTTCAAGTGATACTGCCTGTTTGGTTCTTTTCCGTTCTTTCCCCTTATCAAATTTTTCAGTGTATTCCTTCATGAATTTATCCAACTTATCAAGGTATATGTTTGCCAAGATAGGGCTGACAATTCCGCCTTGCGGTGTTCCGCTGTAGGAGTTATGAAAGTTCCAGTCTTCGATATATCCTGCATTCAGAAATTTTCTAATCAAGCGAATAAATCTTTCGTCAGCGATACGTTCTTTCAGAATACCTATCAGTATCTCATGATTGATATTGTCGAAAAATCCCTTAATATCACCTTCTACGAACCATTTCACGCCCGAAAATGTCTTCTGAATATCAGACAAGGCAGTGTGGCAGCTTCTTAGGGGTCGGAAGCCATGCGACGTTTTTTCAAACTGTCTTTCATAGATGGCTTCCAATATCATTCTGACCACTTCCTGCAATAATTTATCGTTAAAAGCTGGTACACCTAATGGACGCATTTTCCCATTTTTCTTTGGGATATACACCCGTTTTGAGGGTTGGGGCTGATAACTCTCATCTTTCAACGATGTTATCAGTTGTTCAATTCGGTTCAGGCTCATTTGGTCAATGGTTTTCCCATCTGCACCTGCTGTCATATTGCCCGGTTTCGCATATATGCGTTGGTAGGCAACGTAATACATTTCCTCATTGAAAAAGATACGGTACAAGCGTTCGAACTTGTAATTCAAATTTTCACTGTGTTCCGTTAGACTGTTTAATACATACTCTGGACTTCTCATAATGTCTCTCACATTTTCCGTTATTTGCATTAAAATTATTAGCTGCTTCCCTTCGCCATGTACAGGGCTTTCCCCTGCTCAGACTACTACGGAAGCTCCGTTGCCTTGTCGGATTTTCATAGGTCTGTACCTAATAGCCTTGCGGCGTTCCGATTTAGGCAATCCCCGTTTACGATATAATAACATGGCTATGATAGATTATCGGATATGACTTCCGCCCGTTACCGCTTACTGCGGTTGTGCCGTAATTTGTTCCTGCCTCTACTACACGACGCTCGCAACAGAGGTATTACGGTATAGCGAGTTAAGTTATCTTTCACTATAAAACATACTGGGTTCACTTGGACTATCATTCAATCAGTTTGGATTTTATCCTCGTATCTATCTGTTTCATCTCACCATTCAGTTGCAATTTGATAACTAATTGACTTATGGCTTTCCAGCGTGCTATACTCCCTGCCGTCCTTTCGTGGGCAGATAAGCTGGTGATGATAGGTAAATATTGGAACACTTACCTAATAGCTTGCCAATGCTATATTTATTATATCGCCTATACGGGCGCACCGTCATAATACTCCTTGCCCTGCTGGTAAATCTTTACCGTCTCCTGAAAATTGTTGAGCATGTTGCCAGCCGTCGAGGACGTGTGGACGATGTTCTTGGCGGCATTGATGATGCCCTGGGCAAGATTCCCGGGATCGGTCACTACCCATTGGGCGTGTGCCCTGCCTGCCGAAAGGAGGCAGATACAGCATAAGGCTGTCAGAATTCTTTTCTTCATGTCGTTAATCTTTAATGGTTAATAAATCTTTTCCGTTAGTTCAGAGTCCCATCTTGCGACCTTTCGGCTTAGGACGGACGTTGATGTGCGGTTTTCTCCGCAGTGTTGTTTCCGAAGAGACCGTGCGGGCAGGCCTGATATTCCTGAAGAACTCGTCCGCATAGGGACGTCTGCCGGTCATCCTGACAAATCGGGCATCCAGTTCCCGGTAAGCCTTCTCCGCCTGTTTCCGTATCACATCCTCCGGACTGCTCCTGTCAATGCCGTATTTCACAAGAAAATCCGGGCGGATATGTATCGGGTCATGTACGGAACCCGGCGAGGCGGCAATACTGCCCAGCCTCTCCAGTTCCCCGTTCAGCTTGTCAAGGTATTCAGCCGGAGGACGGGGACATACACTTTCAAAAATCTTCTCCACCGCGTGTGTCAGTCTTGCATCCACCTCCAGAATGTCGGGTACTTCCCCCCGTCTGCCTCTTCCGCAGGTATTCGTCAGGAGCCATCCCTTCAAGCTGATGGAACAGACGGTAATCCTCCGTGAGTCCGTAATACTCCTGTATGGAAAGAGGAATATTCCAGCCCTGCATCAGGGACCAGTAGAGGGATGACACGACCTCACGGCGTTTGCTTTCATTAGATTCCAGATCGCTATACATAGATTCAGAAGTTTAATGGGTTGATAAATGATTTCACTTTTTCCTCTTGCTCTCGGCCAGCTGCTTGATTGCCAGCTCGATATTGCCACCCAGCTTCCGGGTAAGCCGCATTACTTCAAGCTTTTCCGTTTCCTCGGTCGTGTAGGTGTAGTACTCTTCCGGCGAGACCTCGGTGGCATAGACCGCCGACTGTGTTCCGCCAAGACCTATCCACACTTCCTTGTACTTGCGGGACGGGCTGTTGGCCATGTTGATGGAGAGAATCTGAGCACGTTCCTTATCGGTCAGGCCCAGCAGGGACTGGATTTCATCGAACTTGTTGACATACTTCCTCTGGTCCAACAAAATCTTGCAGTCGCTGTTGTTGATGATGGTTCCCTTGACGATGGGTGACGAAATGATGTCTTCCACCTCCTGGGTAACGACAACAGCCTCTCCGAAAAACTTTCGGACGGTCTTGAAAAGGTAGCGGATATAGTTGCTCATATTGGCGGATGCCAATGCCTTCCAACATTCCTCAATAAGTATCATCTTTCGGATACCTTTCAACTTTCGCATCTTGCTGATGAAAGTTTCCATGATGATGATGGTGACAATCGGAAGCAGCACCTTGTTGTCACGAATATTGTCCAGCTCGAAGACAATGAAGCGTTTGCCAAGCAAATCAAGCTGTCTGTCGGAATTCAACAGGAAGTCATACTCGCCACCCTTGTAATAAGGCTCCAGTACATTCAGGAAACCCCACACGTCAAAATCCTTCTCCCGTGTACGCTTGGTCTTCAGATTTCCTGATACTCGTCGCGGATGAACTCATAGAAGGTATTGAAGGACGGAACCACGGTACTGTCCGTGCGTATCTTCTCCAGAAAGAGATTGACCGCGTTGGAGAGTGCCACCTCCTCGGCACGTGTCGGCGGCTCGTCGTCACGTTTCCACAGGGTAAGGATAAGCGTCTTGATGGACTCCTTCTTTTCGATGTCAAACACACCGTCCTCCACGTAGAAAGGATTGAAGGCAATCGGATCGCTCTCCTCATAGGTGAAATAGATGCCGTCCTCGCCATGCGTGCGGGCATGGATAAGGCTGCACAGTCCCTGATAGGAATTTCCCGTGTCCACCAGCAGCACATGCGCTCCCTGTTCGTAATACTGGCGCACCATGTGGTTGGTGAAGAATGACTTTCCGCTGCCCGAAGGTCCGAGGATGAACTTGTTGCGGTTGGTAATCGTACCGTTCTTCATCGGCAGGTCGGAGATGTCCAGATGGACAGGCTTTCCGGTCAGACGGTCCACCATGCGGATGCCAAACGGCGAGAGTGAATCCTTGTAGGACGTTTCCCCGATGAACAGGCACAGGGCCTGCTCGATGAAGGTGTAGAAGCTTTCCTCTGACGGGAAATCACCGGCATTGCCGGGAATGGCCGCCCAGAAGAGTGTAGGTACATCGACGGTATTGTGACGGGGCTTGGCCTCCATCAGGGCAATCTGACTGCCCACGTCGTTCTTGATACGCTTCAGCTTCTCGCGGTCGTCACTCCATGCAAAGACATTGCAGTGCGCACGGATGGAAGTGAGCCCCTTGCTGTGTGCCTCGTTCAGGTACTCCTCAATCCATTCACGGTTGATCTGGTTGGAGCGGCTGTAACGGGACAGCGAGTGCATGTTACGGGCAGTCTGCTCAAATTTCCTCAGGTTTTCCGCCGAATCGTCTATGAAGAGATACTGGTTCACGATATGGTTGCACGTGAGCAGTATCCCTATCGGTGCGGCAAAGGACAGGCGGCAGTCGCTGCGGTCCGTGGACAGCCGTTCATAACGGCTGTCCGTACCCACGGATGACGGCAGGTCTTCCGTTTCGGAGAGGGTATGCAGGCAGAGCAGGTTGTCTCCGACCTTCATTTCCCCGGCTCCGAGAGTGATGTCCTGCAGGCTGGTCGTATTTTCCTGCGAAAGCGAGAAATACTTTTCGATAATGCCCGCGGAGGTTTCCGTACCGGTAATCTCTTCGTCCGTCAGCCTGACCATGCGGAGCAGACCGCTGTCGTTCACGATACGCTCGAACTGCCCGCAGCATTCCAGGAAGCGTGCAACGGTATCCTTGTCCTGCATCTCCTTGGGGATGATAAACCCGCGCGTGAGGGCATTGAAGCTGCTTGTCGTGCGGCTGTGTTCCTTAGTGGTCTTAGTCAGGAACAGATAGCAGGTATGGTTCAGGTACGGCCGTTCGTTGAAATGCCTTTCAAAGCTTCGGCTGAGGAAACTCAGGTCATCCCGGCAGATGTCAGGTCTGTAGCTCTCCTCGATGAAGATATCCTGCTTGTGGACAATGCTGTAGTTCGGCAGAACCCGGACAGCCTTCGCCCATGTGGAATGGAGGGCCTCGTACTCGGCGCGTGTCAGCGTAAACACTTCGGGCAGCTCCACCCTGTAGGCCACGGTGATGTCGGCATCCTTGCTGATGATGCACCCGTGCTCGACGGCCATCAGAGGAAACCGGCTTTCCAGTGTGGCGGCTTTCATTACATTTCTCATACATTACGTTTTTCGGGGTTGGACAAATCAACCGGAGGAAACCCTTCCGGCTGATGATGTAGCGGGGATGTCGGCGCAGCGCCTGCAACTTCATCAGTCCCCATTCACCATATTTCGCGTTCAGGCGGAAAGTCACCCAGACAAGCACCGAAGCGCAGATGACACCGAAGCCGATACATACCCACTGGTCGATGCCTGCCATGTACATGATGACAAACAGGACGAACAGGGCGAGCAGTCCGCCGGCGAAGATGAACAGGTACTGGCTTTTCAGCCCCTTGAACTCAGGGCTGCGGCCGATTCCCTTGTTGATAGGATACTCCGCCATAATCAGAGGAAGAATGAACGTAAGATGGTGGCGGCTACGATTAAAAAGATGCAGGCACCGAACCAGCTGGCTGCCGTCTTGGAGGTGTCGGGATCTCCCGAGGAAAACTTGGAATAGACCTTCACGCCTCCGATAAGGCCGACCACGGCTCCGATGGCATAAATCAGTTTGGTTCCCGGATCGAAATAGGAAGTGACCATGTTGGTGGCTTCAGTGATACCGCCGATACCATTACCCTGGGCGAAAGCCCCTGTCGTTGCAAGCAGCATCATGGCTGCAAAAAAGAATCTTTTTTTCATGTGTCGAAACTTTTAATTGGTGAGACAAAAAAATGATTTCGACCACGAATATATAACGCTTAATCCATTGATTTACAACACTGACGATGCGTGACATCGGGTGTCATTACGTTACATCGGAAAGGGATTTCCAAACGATATGAAAAAGAATTTTTGGAAGCCGGTTGAAAAAAGTGAGAATATAAAAACGGGCACTCTCCATGAAAAAATGAGAATGCTGCGACGTGTCAGAATCAAAAAAGCGAAGTCTGAAAACCGGGCGGCTTTCAGACTTCGCTTCATATCATGGGAACGCTGTTTACTCTGCTGCTGAATCGGAAGAGAAGACACGCTGTTTCCTCTGTTCCTCCTTTTTCTCTTTTTGCAGCTTCTTTTTGAATTCCATTTCCTTCAGAATCTGTTTCAGCGGCCTGACAGTTTCAGGCTGCTCACGCTTGAACCTCTTGAAGTAGATATCCTCTATGAACTGCGGAAGCGGAACTTTCCATGGCTCATGTCTGTGGTTATCAATCTTTCCGAGTTTGTCAGGATTCAGACCAAGTTCACGTGCCATTTGCACATGCTTGTCCGACAGACGGTGACGCTTCTGAGCAGCCATCCATTTTTCCAATATTGCTTTTGTTACTGCCATAATCATTCATTTTTTACAAAGGTACGAATCTTGCCATTATGATAAGGATATGACTATTTGTATTTTATTCGATGTTGTTTTCTGAAAATGATGAAAATGAAGAAGGCACGCCGATATCACATCGACATGCCCCCAAAAATATGGCAACAAAAGAAAAAATTAAACGAATTTACCTATATCGAAAACTTCTTTTTTCTTCGGAGTCCCCCTTCGTCTTAAAAGCGGGTTTCCGGCTTCATCCAGATATTCGTTGAGCAGATGCCCGATTTTATGCTGACATCCGATTTCGTTTTCAAGAAGATTCAATACTTCTGTACCGGATAACTTGTGATAAATTGTCATGCTCGCACGAAAAGCCTTCTGTTCATCCCGGGTAGCGGAAGTCAGCACTTCCACAACATTATTCATTTCCTCGAATGTCATTGCCGTGTTGAAATCAGGATCAGGCTCCGCACCCACCGGAGCCATAAGTTCTTCCTTTTCCTCCTTGGTCAGCCCTTTGTTTTCCTGTACCACATCCTCAGGATTGATTTCTTCATCTTCCTCTATAGGTTCCTTGACCAATGGTTCGGAATGTGTAGGCTTTTTTCTTGCCACATCGGGATCTTCCAGATAGACGATCCTGGTCTTGCCGATCACGTCGTTATCGTCATCCTCAGAAGTCCGTTCTACAGTTACGGGCTTCTCCCGTACCACTTTTGTTTCCGACACATTTTTCTTGCGTCTTGCCTTTTCCCTGGCTTTTTCAGCTTTCTTTTCCTTGTATATCCGATATTCTTTACGGTATTTCCATAACTTGATACGGGCTATGCGCATCATACGGTACACTTTCTCCCAAGCGTCATACACTTGCTGACTGAAGATGAATATCCACAATCTGTAAAGTATGAAGACCGCGCATAGGACTTTGACTGCGAAATAAATTTTAATTTCCATAATCAGCTTTCTTTGTCTTTGTACAATTTCATAATCTCAGGTGAATATTTTTTCAGATGCTCGTCCACAATATTATTGATGTAGCCGGACATGGTAGCTTTGGGGTCTATGACCATAAGCATGTATTTGATTATACAGGCATTCTCCTGCTCGATACAGACCTGTGCCCGCTTTGCCAACGGTTTACAAGTAAGGTATTTTTCTTTGTAAATGGCACATCGCTCATCAATGCCGGGCGATTCTTTTTGTTCAGGAAGGTTTACCGGTTCTGCATTTTTCACAGCCTCATTTGATTTGGCTGTATCCTTTTGTTTCAAACCGGACTTTCTGCCGAAAGTCATTTGTACAAGCCTTGCAGAAGCATGAATGGCTATCACTAATACAAGAAATACCATGATAATAACGACTACAATAGTCATAGTGTCAAAAAAGTCTCCCATAATTATTTTTTATATAAAGGTTCATTATTGATTTGATTGTAATAGAGACCGTCTATTTCCTCCTTATATTGCTCGAAATGAGCGGTCAGTACATTGTCAATGAATTTCGACATACTGATTTTGGGGGCTACAACCGATAAAAACTTCTGTATAAGCCGATAATTGTCGATACCGATATAAGCCTGCTGCCTTTGCAGAACATTTCCTCCAGAAAGGAACTCTTTGCGGTACGAATCCGTGACGTCCTTTCGTTTTTTGGGTTTGCCTGTACTTTTCTCAACAGTTACAGGTCCCGGATTGTCCGCTTCGCACTCATTCCCATCGGATTCATCAGTGGTTATTATATCATCCACGGATATGTCTTTCCCATAATTGGGTATATCCCCGGCCATAATGCCTCTGATCATCTCTTCGTTCACGGTTACTTGTTTTTTTGCCATAGTATTTATTTTTTGAATTTGACCAATAGTTCTTCCGCCAATTCTGTCAGCCCGCTACCCTTCAACGATTTGGCTGGAGGAGGAAACAAGGTACTACGAAAGAAGTTTCGGGTTGTCAAGGATAGTTCCTTGTTGTAGCGGTTGGTTTCCGGGATGATGGTATCCAATACCGTAAATTCCAATTTTTGCATGATGATATTGTAAGCGTCGAAAACTTCCGTGGAAGCGCGGGCATCTTTACGGGTCCAGAAAAAGAGGAATTCTCGCAAAGGAGTTTCCTTGCTTGTCTTGGCATAGTCCCATACGATAGTTGAGAACGAAAGACTGCTTTGCATTACAATACGGTCAGGAATAATCGGGGTTATCACATAGTCCATGTTCACGATGGTGTTGATTACGCCGGAAGAATTCACTGTGCCGGGCAAGTCCACGATAATCAAATCGTAATTCCCATTATTCATAAGTTTATCAGCGGCATCACGGGCATTTTCCGCTTTTGAGCCGACAATCGTATAGGCTTTCTTCCGGATACGTTCGTACTGGGATTTCAGCAGTTGTTTGAAATAATCACTGTTTTCAACTGTGCGCATGTCCCTTTCCTTCATACGTACCAGGCTGTACTGCGGATAATCACAGTCGATGACAGCTACATTCAGTCCTTTCAGGTAATGATAATACCCGGCAAGCATAATCGTCATGGTCGATTTTCCCACTCCGCCTTTCTGGTTGCAAACGGCAACTAAAACTGTGTCTTTTTTCATTTTTCTTTCTTTTTTTATAGTTAAACATTAATTGGATTCGGTATTCCAGTAAGTAAAGAATGACTGGATATATGCCGTAATACGGTATCTAATCCATTCAGTCCGACGGTCACTACTGCACATCACAAGTCAGTTTGTCAGGCATTCCTTACTGCCTGTGTGCAGTACTCCATTCGTGCATCATTCCAGTCATATATTCTCTCATTCAAACAGTCAGTCAGCAGGTCCTTCAGACACTCTTTACCGCACATATTCTGTCGTTCATGCCGCAAATAAAAAGGAAAATTTTCATACCGGCACTATGTTTCGGGTGAGGTGACGACCCGTGTCATCAAATGACATCTTGTTACATACAATATGTTGTTTTACAGATAGATATACCGACGTAACTTTGCCACCGACAACGGAATGGATGCCGGATGGAGCTATCCCGAAGCTGAAGAATGAGGCTGAAGGTCAAAACTCAATTTGACTTCAGGCAAATTCATGTTCAAGCGAACATAGCAAGTTGTGTTTTGGGCAGCCCGAAATGATTCGGGCATCCCAAAACAAACTTGCCACTCGCCTGAAGGCTCGGGAGGGATTTCCTCCAAAGTCGGAAATCCATGACGGAAAATCAGAAACAGAAAATCTCAATGCGTATGGAAGAAAACAGTAAAAGAAGAACAAGAAGAAGCACGGGCAGAAAACCGAAGACCGACCCGGCAGTATTCCGCTACGGTATCAAACTGACCTCGGAAGAGAACGGAAATTTCGAGCCTGCTGTTTGAAAAATCCGGGATGAAACAACGGGCAAGATTCATCAAGGCGATGATTTTCGGACGTGAAATGAAGGTCGTCAGAATCGACAAGGCGGCGATGGACTACTACATCAGGCTAACAAATTTCTACCACCAGTTCCAGGCCATCGGCAACAACTACAACCAGACGGTGAAGGCTGTCAAGTCCAATTTCGGCGAGAAACGGGCGTTCGCCCTGCTCCGAAACCTGGAGAAAGCTACCATTGACCTGGTGGTACTGAGCAAGCGAATTGTCATGCTTACCCGGGAATTCGAGGAGGAATACCTTATAAAAAGAAGGAAGGAGGAACAGCAGAATGGTGGCTAAAATCAACCGGGGTGTATCGCTCTACGGGGCGGTCATCTACAACCAGCGTAAAGTGGACGAGGCAACCGCCCGTATCATCGCGGGCAACCGCATGATTACCGACCTCACCGGAAATCCCCACAATGTCATGCAGCAGACACTGTGGGCTTTCGACAGCTACCTCGCCGCCAACAGGAACACGGAGAAGCCGGTACTGCACATCTCCCTGAATCCCTCGGTGGACGACCGCCTCACGGACGGGCAGTTCGCGGAACTGGCACGTGAGTACATGCAGAAGATGGGCTACGGCGACCAGCCCTACATCGTCTATCTGCATGAGGACATCGACCGCAGGCATGTCCATATCGTCTCCACCTGCGTAAAGGAGAACGGCGAGAAAATCAGTGACGCATACGAATGGAACCGCTCGATGAAAGCCTGCCGGGAACTGGAAAACAAATTCGGGCTCAAACCTGTGGCAGACAAGCGGAACGAACTGCTGACACCGTATCTAAAGAAAGCGGACTACCGGGACGGGGACGTGAAACGTCAGGTCGGCAATATCCTCAAGAGCGTGTTCACCGCCTACCGCTTCCAGACATTCGGGGAGTTCAGCGCCATGCTCTCATGCTTCAACATCGAGGCCAAACAGGTTCGGGGAGAATTTGAAGGTTCACCCTACAACGGTATCGTCTATACCCTGACGGACGATACGGGCAGGCCGGTATGCACGCCTATCAAATCTTCGCTCATCGGCAAGCGCTTCGGCTACGAAGGAATAGAAAAAAGGATTGGCGTCAATGTCCGTGACTTCAGGAACCGGAAGTGGCAGCCGAAAATCCATGACACCGTCGCACTGGCCATGCACGGATGCCGTGGAAACCGGGAAGACTTCATCCGGCTTCTCGGGGAAAAGGGCATCGACGTGGTGTTCAGGGAAAACGAGGAAGGCCGCATCTACGGCGTGACCTTCATCGACCACAAGAACCGTGAGGTATATAACGGCTCCCGTCTGGGCAAGGAGTTTTCCGCCAACGCCTTCGAACAGCTTTTCAGCAGGCCGCAGGAATTTCCGGAACAGGAAGCTCCCGGACAATATGCCGGCACACGGGAGAGCCTTTCCGACAGCATGGAGAGTACCATCGAGCAGGCTTTCGGGATATTCAGTCCCGACATCAACGGTCCTGACCCGCAGGAGGAGGCACTCGCCCGCAAACTGCAACGCAAGAAAAAGAAGAAAAAACGCCGTTCACGCGGCATATCCTGATTGTCAATTACCAACCATCAAAATTTTTACAGTTATGCAACAAGAAGATGATTTGAGAGGACTGGCCAAGGTCATGGAGTTCATGCGTGCCATTTCCATCGTGTTTATTGTAATCCACGTCTACTGGTTCTGCTACGGGACATTCGTGGACATGGGTATCAACATCGGAGTCGTGGACAGAATCCTGCAGAACTTCCAGAGGACGGCAGGACTGTTCAGCAACCTGCTTGTGACGAAAGTGTTCGCTTTCATATTCCTGGGCCTTTCGTGCCTGGGTACGAAAGGGGTCAAAAACCAGAAGATGACGTGGCGGAAAATATACGCCGCCTTCCTCGGCGGCATCGTCCTTTTCTTCATGAACTGGTGGATGCTCGACCTGCCGTTCAACCCGACGGTGAATGCGGCCGCATATACGCTGACGCTCACCGCAGGCTATATTCTCCTGCTCATGTCGGGAATATGGATCAGCCGTATGCTGAAGCACAACCTCATGGAAGACGTATTCAACACCGCCAACGAAAGTTTCATGCAGGAAACCAGGCTTATGGAAAACGAGTATTCCGTCAACCTGCCCACGAAATTTGTCTATCAAGGCAAGGAATGGGACGGTTGGATCAACATCGTGAACCCGTTCCGAGCCTCCATCGTGCTGGGAACCCCGGGCTCGGGAAAGAGTTATGCCGTGGTGAACAACTACATCAAACAGCAGATCGAGAAATCCTTTGCCATGTATATCTACGACTACAAGTTTCCTGACCTCTCGGAGATAGCCTACAACCATCTGCTCAAACACAGGCAGAGTTACAAGGTCAAACCGGAATTCTATGTCATCAATTTTGACGACCCCAGACGCAGCCACCGCTGCAATCCGATCAATCCGAGATTCATGGCAGACATCAGCGATGCCTACGAATCAGCCTACACGATAATGCTCAATTTGAACAAGACTTACCCGATATACAGAAACAGGGTGATTTTTTCGTGGAATCCCCGATTATTCTGCTTGCTGCAATTATCTGGTATTTACGGATTTACAAGGACGGAAAGTACTGCACGTTCCCTCATGCAATCGAATTCCTGAACAAGCCGTATGCGGATATTTTCACGATTCTGACCTCGTATCCGTCCCTCGAAAACTATCTTTCCCCCTTTATGGACGCATGGCAAGGCGGAGCTCAAGACCAGCTCCAGGGCCAGATAGCAAGTGCGAAAATCCCGCTTTCACGCATGATCTCACCACAGCTTTATTGGGTAATGACAGGGGACGATTTCACCCTTGATCTGAACAATCCCGAACACCCCAAAATCCTCTGTGTGGGCAACAATCCTGACCGCCAGAATATCTATTCTGCGGCATTGGGACTGTACAATTCCCGTATCGTGAAGCTCGTGAACAAAAAAGGACAGCTCAAGAGTTCCATCATCATCGACGAGCTCCGACCATCTATTTCCGCGGTATCGACAACCTGATTGCGACCGCCCGAAGCAACAAGGTGGCCGTCTGTCTTGGCTTCCAGGACTTCTCGCAGCTGGCACGCGACTACGGTGACAAGGAGGCGAAGGTCATCCAAAACACAGTGGGCAACATCTTCAGCGGACAGGTGGTCGGAGAAACGGCAAAATCATTGTCGGAACGGTTCGGCAAGATACTCCAGCAGCGGCAGTCCATATCCATCAACCGTCAGGACACTTCAACTTCCATCAACACGCAGCTCGATTCCCTGATACCCGCCTCCAAGATAGCCAATCTTTCGCAGGGCACGTTCGTGGGCAGCGTGGCCGACAATTTCGGGGAGGAGATAGACCAGAAGATTTTCCACGCCCGCATCATCGTGGACAGCGCAAAGGTATCGAAGGAAATGAAAGCCTACAAGAAAATCCCTGTCATCAACGAGTTCAGGGACGAGGACGGAAACGACATCATGCAGCAGCAAATTGACCGTAACTACTCGCAGATAAAGGCGGACGTGTTGCAGATAATAGAAGAAGAAATGGAAAGAATAAAAAATGATCCGGAGCTGAGACACCTTATTCCACAGCAGGACGGAGAAGAAAACAATGACGGGGAATAGAGGAACAACAGAGACCGCTGTTTTATTTCCGCCTGCAAAGGTCGTCCCGTGCCCGCTGGATTGTGCAAGGCCGGGCCCCTCCGGGGTTTGCTGAAAAAATCATCCTCGCCCGAGTGCTCCGGTATTTTTTCGCAAAGCCTTGCACAATCCGGCACGGGACAGAAAGGCAGGCAAGAAATAAAATACCGGCTTGACAAGCCGCAGATGTCTAACTCAAAAAAAATAAAAGATATGAGCAGAAGCAACTTCACCCCGATGGAAAGATTCCATGAGATTCTAAACGGACACGGACTACAGGCCATGAACGTAGGTACAAACCATATCCGCATCTTCAGGGACGGCCGGAAAATGTTCGATTACTATCCGCTAAGAATGAAACTCTTCGACTACCACAACTGGTACCAGCTTACCTATCCATCCTTCGGGAATGGCGATAGGAAATGGGAACAGGAACTTCAGGAGATAATCGGCAGACTTTCCGCCGCATAAACGCTATGTTATGGCAGCGCACATGAAAAAGACGGAATGGGACAACATCCCCGAATGGGCCATATATGCCCTGGAATACGGAACGGAAGAGGATGGCAGCCTGAACGAAGAGGAACGGGCTATGATTGATAAGTTTGTTGGCACACATTTCCCGAAAGGATACACGATGAGCGTGGATTGGAACGCCTGCAACGAGTTTGACCGCTATCCCGCATTTGGAGAGCCTTGCAAGACCTGCAAGGTTCTTTTTGTTTCACCATAAATAGACAGAAAGATGAAAAGAATGACACTGAGCGAATATCTCGCAGTCCCGGAGGATTACCGGGGAGTATGGACTACCGAACGATGGGACATTCCCGATTGGGAGACCAGAAGAAAAAGCCACATGGGAAAACGTACCCTGATGGTATATGACAGAGGTACGTGCCTGCTTGTCGAGGGACTGAGCCTTGAAATTGTGGACGACAGTGCATGGAAGAAGCCGGAGGAAATCAAGAAGGAAATCCGTGAAAAATATCAGGAGTACCGTACTGAAAAGGGACATGAACCACATTTCCTCGAATGCATCATACGCTGGAACGACACCTTGGAGACACTGGAGACAAGAATAGCCCTGGACATGGATTCCGATACGGAAATGGACGATGAAATCTTTTTCTACTGCGATACTCTGGACAGCCTGCTGTCACTCGTTGACAAAAGCGGGGAAGATTTTGTCATAGCCGGATGTTTCGGATTCGGAGTGTATGAAGAACTTTTATGACACAATTCAAGACTTGAATTCAAATCACAGAGAAGTGAATAGACAGTATTACCCGACAGAGCAACTACGACAAAGCAATGCCATCAAAAAAAATGACAGCACACACAAAGCATAGACTGATTGTCTTGCCCTAAAAGATTGATTGGAATTTATTCAGGACTGCCTATCACTTAGATAGAAGTCCAAGGTCTGCTGAAATACATAATTCAAAAATTGAAATTGCTTGACTGCAAATTTAGTAACTTTGCTTGACAAATTAACGAGAAAGAAGAGAAAATGAAAGCCGACCGCATAACATCACCTATACGCAAGCAGGGGGTTCGTGCTTCGTAAGACAGGAAAGTGGTAAATTTAAAGTTCAGTTCATCGTAGGTAGCTTAGTGGTAAAAATCCCTGCCTGCGTATAGCTGCAAACCGTTGTTAGCAATCCGCTGCGCTCCTTGCTAACAATGGCTCGGCGACTTACGTCGCTTGCCGTAAGCCGCCGCTTCGCGGACTGCTTACAACAAGCGACTTGGCTAAATAGCTCCGCTTTTGTATCTTCGATACAGCTTCGCTACTTCGCCAATTCGCCGAGCCATTGTTATGGGCCATTTTTGAATGACAATGCGAATAGATACAGACAAACAAATGAATTTACTTAGTGATAAGAACGTTGCAATAATTGGTGGTGGACCCGTTGGACTGACTATGGCAAAATTATTACAGCAAAACGGCATAGACGTTTCAGTTTACGAAAGAGACAACGACCGAGAGGCAAGAATTTTTGGTGGAACCCTTGACCTACACAAAAAAGGTTCAGGTCAGGAAGCAATGAAAAAAAAGGCGGGATTGTTACAAACTTATTATGACTTAGCCTTACCAATGGGTGTAAATATTGCTGATAAAAAAGGCAATATTTTATCCACAAAAAATGTAAAGCCCGAAAATCGATTTGACAATCCTGAAATAAACAGAAATGACTTAAGGGCTATCTTGTTGAATAGTTTAGAAAACGACACGGTTATTTGGGATAGAAAACTTGTTATGCTTGAACCTGGTAAGAAGAAGTGGACACTAACTTTTGAGAATAAACCGAGTGAAACAGCAGATTTGGTTATTCTTGCCAATGGCGGGATGTCCAAGGTAAGAAAATTTGTTACCGACACGGAAGTTGAAGAAACAGGTACTTTCAATATACAAGCCGATATTCATCAACCAGAGATAAACTGTCCTGGATTTTTTCAGCTATGCAATGGAAACCGGCTAATGGCATCTCACCAAGGTAATTTATTATTTGCTAACCCCAATAATAATGGTGCATTGCATTTTGGAATAAGTTTTTTAAAACACCTGATGAATGGAAAAACCAAACGCAGGTAGATTTTCAAAACAGAAATAGTGTCGTTGATTTTCTTCTGAAAGAATTTTCCGATTGGGACGAACGCTACAAAGAATTGATTCATACGACGTTGTCATTTGTAGGATTGGCTACACGGATATTTCCTTTAGAAAAGCCTTGGAAAAGCAAGCGCCCATTACCCATAACAATGATTGGGGATGCCGCACATTTGATGCCGCCTTTTGCAGGGCAGGGAGTAAATAGTGGGTTGGTGGATGCCTTGATATTGTCGGATAATCTGACCAATGGGAAATTTAACAGCATTGAAGAGGCTATTGAAAATTATGAACAGCAAATGTTTGCTTATGGAAGAGAAGCACAAGAAGAATCAACTCAAAACGAAATTGAAATGTTTAAACCCGACTTTACGTTTCAGCAATTGTTAAATGTATAAAATGGAATAAAACGGCACATAACAAACAAATTGGCGATAGAGCCGGTGAAAGTACTTCTATTGAACTTTTGTGCAATGTTGAAGATTAGTAATTCTATTCAACATTTGTGCTAAAAGTCGGCTCCATCGCCAATTTGCCAAACGTTGTACGACATAGTAAAACCGAACCAAACAAAATGAAAGTCAGAGAAGAAAAGTTAAGAACAATTATAGAATGGTCGGAGAAAAACGAAGATGTAAGAGTTCTTCTTCTTCTGACAAGTTCACTTGTAAATCCTTTAGCACTTGTTGACGAATTTAGTGATTTAGACATTGAATTTGTTTTTGAGGATAATACAAATTACATTTCAGACAAAAAAGCTGGACGCTTAAATTCGGAAATCAATTGCTATGATTGAAGAAGACGAAAGTTGTTTTAACCATAAACACGCAATGAAAATGCTACTTTATGAAGACGGTGTGAAAGTAGATTTTAAACTTTACAGCAAATCAAAATTTATAAAGGAAACGCAAGAGAAAGAATTACCAGAAGATTGGGATATTGGTTACAAAATTTTAATTGATAAAGATGGTATTACAAAGCAAATGCTGAAACCAACTTATCAAATTTCCATTATCAAAAAACCGTCTGAAAAAGAGTTTCAAAATCTAATAAACGATTTTTGGTGGGACACAACTTACGTGGCAAAGTGTCTTGTGAGAGATGAAATATTCTATGCGAAATTTATGTCGGAAACCGTTATTCGCACAGAATATCTAATTCCTTTAATTGAATGGCACATTGCAAGTGAACACAATTGGAACATAACGACCAATAAATATGGACGACTTTTCAAAAAGTATCTTAACCAGGAAATGTGGGCTAAAAACAGAACAAACATTTTCAGGGAGCGATATAAAGGAAAATTGGACTGCTCTATTTTCAATGACTGATTTAGTTTCAGAAATAGGAACTGAATTGTCAAAAAAATTAGAGTACAAATACCCGGATAAATTAGAAAATGACATACGAAAATATTTAGCTGGACTAAAACCCAAAACATAACTACGTCGTACAACATCGTATTGGCAATGGGCGGGCTGAACGGCTTCGTATCAACGGAAGTGCAAAATTCAACTTCTGTTCTTCGATTAAAGTTCAGTGCTAAAAATCCCGCCCATCGCCAATACGCGGCACGTTAGCGGGCATTGTGAAAGATACCAGCATAACAGTTAAACATTGATAAATGAAAAAACTACTTTGGATATTAATTTTAGGACTGATAATAATCAGTTGCAAACAAAGGAAAACAGAAATGAAAGAGAAAATAATTAAAACAAACGGCATTGAACTCTGTACGGAAAGTTTTGGAAATAAGAAAAATCCAGCAATCCTTTTGGTAGCAGGTGCAACCGTATCAATGCTGTATTGGGACACTGAATTTTGCCAACAATTATCTGAAAAAGGATTTTTTGTTATTCGTTACGACAACAGAGATGTAGGAAAATCCACTAATTATGAACCAGGTTCTACTCCATACGATATTGTTGACTTAACTAATGACGCTATTTTCAATATTGGATGGCTACAAGATTGACAAAGCACATTTTGTGGGGATTTCTTTGGGCGGACTAATTTCTCAAATAGCATCAATAAAGTTTGCCGACAGAGTTAACTCCTTAACTCTTATGTCATCAGGCCCTTGGGGGAGACTCAGACCCAACTATACCTGAAATGGACACGAGTATTTTAGATTTCCATAGTAAAGCAGGTACAGTCAATTGGACAAATGAAGACAGTGTGGTAAACTATTTAATTCAGGGTGCAGAATTAATGAGTGGCAAGAAACAATTTGACAAACAAAGAAGTGAAAAACTGATAAGAAATTGGAGTTCAATAGAGCCAACAATTATATAAGTATGTTCAATCACGCTGCATTGCAAGGTGGTGAAGAATATTGGAACAGATTAAACGAAATCAAACAACCCACCTTAATTATCCACACGGAACAGACGACAAAATTTGGCATTATAAGAATGCAGGTTTTTTACTAGAAAAAATAAAAAAGGTTCAAATCTAATCACCCTTGAAGGTACAGGACACGAATTACACGTTGATGATTGGAAATCAATTATTGATGGAATAGAAAAACACATAAATGACTGATAAACAAAAACAACGACCCGCTAACAATGTATATAAAAAAATAGGCGAAACAGTAGTAAATTCAAGGCTTTTTGGCTCGTATTATACTTTGTGCTTAACCGAAAATTTGGCACTTCGAAATCGCCTACTTTTCATATACTAACCGTTATGTGCCATTTTTGAATGACAATGCGAATAGATACAGACAAACAAATGAATTTACTTAGTGATAAGAACGTTGCAATAATTGGTGGTGGACCCGTTGGACTGACTATGGCAAAATTATTACAGCAAAACGGCATAGACGTTTCAGTTTACGAAAGAGACAACGACCGAGAGGCAAGAATTTTTGGTGGAACCCTTGACCTACACAAAGGTTCAGGTCAGGAAGCAATGAAAAAAAAAGCGGGATTGTTACAAACTTATATTATGACTTAGCCTTACCAATGGGTGTAAATATTGCTGATGAAAAAAGGCAATATTTTATCCACAAAAAAATGTAAAGCCCGAAAATCGATTTGACAATCCTGAAATAAACAGAAATGACTTAAGGGCTATCTTGTTGAATAGTTTAGAAAACGACACGGTTATTTGGGATAGAAAACTTGTTATGCTTGAACCTGGTAAGAAGAAGTGGACACTAACTTTTGAGAATAAACCGAGTGAAACAGCAGATTTGGTTATTCTTGCCAATGGCGGGATGTCCAAGGTAAGAAAATTTGTTACCGACACGGAAGTTGAAGAAACAGGTACTTTCAATATACAAGCCGATATTCATCAACCAGAGATAAACTGTCCTGGATTTTTTCAGCTATGCAATGGAAACCGGCTAATGGCATCTCACCAAGGTAATTTATTATTTGCTAACCCCAATAATAATGGTGCATTGCATTTTGGAATAAGTTTTAAAACACCTGATGAATGGAAAAACCAAACGCAGGTAGATTTTCAAAACAGAAATAGTGTCGTTGATTTTCTCCTGAAAAAATTTTCCGATTGGGACGAACGCTACAAAGAACTGATTCGTTTGACATCATCTTTTGTAGGGTTAGCGACACGAATATTTCCCTTAGATAAGTCTTGGAAAAGTAAGCGTCCATTACCCATAACAATGATTGGGGATGCCGCACATTTGATGCCTCCTTTTGCAGGACAAGGCGTAAACAGTGGGTTGATGGATGCCTTGATATTGTCGGATAATCTGACCAATGGGAAATTTAACAGCATTGAAGAGGCTATTGAAAATTATGAACAGCAAATGTTTGCTTATGGAAGAGAAGCACAAGAAGAATCAACTCAAAACGAAATTGAAATGTTTAAACCCGACTTTACGTTTCAGCAATTGTTAAATGTATAAAATGGAATAAAACGGCACATAACAAACAAATTGGCAATAGAGCCGGTGAAGTACTTCTATTGGAACTTTTTTGTGCAATGTTGAAGATTAGTAATTCTATTCAACATTTGTGCTAAAAAGTCGGCTCCATCGCCAATTTGCCAAACGTTATGCGGCAGCTTAAAAGACGACACCAAACCAGAAAAAATCATCTTGACAACCACCCGACTTTGAACTACGAAGGATGAAATTTTTCAGGGACAACTTCCAGCATTTCCAAAAAACAGTTTAACCATTGACTTGGAGACAAACAAACAATTTGAGCATTAAGGTTTAAACCGAATTTTTCCGAAATTGTCCTGACCTGACTTTTCCTGAAAATCGACTTTAAAAGCTGTTTTTACAGATAAATCAGGTTTCTCTAACAGACAGGAAATAAATGCTAAGTATTTGGCTTTAATCTTAAAATCAAAAAATAAGTGTTTTCTTTTAATGTTTAACAGGGCTGATTTTACAGTTGGCGGTGGCAAGAAACTTTCAGGACCTACCTCATAGACAAGTTTCAAATCAAAAAAAGTATGATAGAAAACGGTATATGGATTGTAAAGCTTCCTTGAAAATAACTTTTGTGTAGGTTCGAACTGAAGGACAATGGAACCTCCCAGAAAATTTTCAAGATTCTCAAACATCAGGATTTTGAAAATATCGGAAGTAATGCCATAAGGAATATTTGACACCACTTTGAAAGGAAATTTCGGAACTGCAAAATTCCTAAAATCACAACCGACAACTTGAACATTTCGGGCATCAGAAAATAATTTTCGTAAATGTTCAACCAAAGCTGTGTCGTTTTCAATAGCAACAACATTGTTGGCGATTTTTAATAAATGAACAGTTCAAGTTTCGCAAGTTAATAGAAAACCTTCTTCTTGGGATATAAAAGGGGCACAGGGATTTCCGCATATCGCAGAAAATGAGTAATTTTATAGTTGCAAATCAAAAATTACTCAGCCCTATGCCCTTGCACAAAGTTACAGACTTTCTTTTCAGAAATCAGCTCATTTTTTAGAAAAAAATGATGCACATAAAGCGATGTATTCCATACTGGACGTTATCAAATGGTTAAAAATGAATGAATCCACCTTGTTCGGCATGAAGAGCAAGTGCAACAATGTGTATCCGTTGTTGCAGGTGTTCCAGGCTTTGCTGTTGTTCCCGTGTTTCATGGTCCGTAACCCTTATCGTTTCACCGGGTCTTCCTTAAGCGGCTTACTGGGATGCAAGAAAGACGTGTTCTACCGCTTCATGAGTAATCCCAAGATAAACTGGCGGAAGTCCGTCTATCACCTCACCCTCCAGCTTTGGTCGAAGATCAGACTCCGTTCCGGGCGCAAGGAAGGCACGGTCTGCCTGATAGTCGATGACACGGACTATCCCAAGACGGGACGGCGCATGGAGAACATCGGCAGGGTGTTTTCCCCATGTCCATCACAGGTGCATCCTCGGTTTCAAGGCTTTATTCCTTGCCGTTACGGACGGGACAACCCAAATGCTTCTGGATTTTGCACTGCTGGGTGAAAAAAGGAAAGGATGGAAAGTTCGGGATGTCCGATGAAGAGCTCGCAAGACGTTTCACCAAAGGACGTGACAGCGGCGACGCCTTGCAGGAGCGTATCGGTGAATACACGGCAAAGAAAACCGACCTGATGATTGCCATGATAAGACGCGCCATCCGCAAAGGGGTCAGGTTCAGGTATGTGCTGGCAGACAGCTGGTTCGCCTGCAAGGATGTCATCCGGTTCATCCGCTCCCGCCACGTCAGGTGCGATTACCTGGGCATGATCAAGGTGGGAGAAAACAGCAGGACAAAAATACTGTCTGGACGGGAAGCCCTATACCGCGCCGGCCTTGATCAGACACCTTGACAGGCAAGGCAGGCGGAAGTACAGCAGGAGACTGCGTTGCTATTACATCGTGGCGGACGTGACCTTTGCGGATACCAAGGTACGTCTGTACTTTGTCAGAGAAAGTAAACGGGGCGCATGGAACGGACTGATGACCACGGACATACGGCTTTGAGTTCCTTGAAGCGTACCGATTTATGCCCAAAGGTGGTCTTTGGAAGTCGTGTTCAAGGAAGCGAAGGGGCTGTTGGGGCTGGGCAAATGCCAGGCCGGAAACTTCGCCTCGCAAATCGCGGCGACATCCCTGACGGCTTTGCAATACAACATCCTTTCCTTAGTGAAGAGGTTTGCAGCCTACGAGACCATGGGAAAGCTTTTTTGAAGACGTAACCAAGGATTCTTTGGAACTGTCCGTTGCGGAAAGGATATGGGGCGTCATGCAAGAACTGGTCATTGCGGTTGCGGAACTCTTCGGATTGACTGATGAAGATATCTATCAGGCTATCATCAACAGGGAGGAAGATATGAAACATATTTGCGACATTTATAGATTAAAAAACTGCAAGTTGAACTTGCGAAACTTGAATGAACAGTAAGAAACCCCTTGCCTGCCCCAATATCTAAAAACCGTATCCTGATTACTTATATTTGCTTGTCTTATTGCATCTTTTATTAGCACTTTATCAATAGTAAAGTGCTGACCCGTAAAACGAACGGGCAATTTCTTTTTTGTCATTAGTAACTTCTTACAGGTGAATACTTCTTGAGTTCAACTTATAAATGCAACTTTTTGGGTGCGGATAATAAGCAATAAAAACATTTATTTTTTTTCAGAGAGGAAAGAGAGACAATGTCCCCCCTTTCTCTCACTCTGAATGGATAAAGTTTGCTATCTTTTGCTTTAATTGTCCGTCCAAAGAAAAAAAAAAGTTGCAGATGAGCAAACATATAACCGAGGAACAAAGGTATGCAATTTCTATGATGTTGCAAATACCGATGAGCAAAAAAGCAGGGCTGGCGCATGAGATTTAACTCAAATTCAGTCAAAAATTCACCTGATTATGTGAAATAAACTTTCTGATATTGCATATATTTCTGAAAATGGTTATATTAGAGGTATGCAAATAGAAATTTTCAGCAAAGTAAAAGACCCGCGCGACTTGGGCAAGGTTAAACATGAACTCGAGGATGTGCTCCGAATGGCACTCATCGGCGTGTTGTGTGATTGTGAGGACTGTGACGACATATCGGATATGGTTACAGACCGAGAGGAAGAATTCAAGACCGCCGGATTGCTGAAGCTTAGCAACGGTGTCTCGTGTGGTGACACGATACTTCGTGTTGTAGAGTCTGTCAATCCCGCTCAGCTCCGGGCAAGTCTTGATTGCTGCCGAGGCCACATAATCGAATCCCTGTGCGGCAATCAGGTCATCATTGACGGTAAGAAACTGCGGGGTGAAAATCCCAGGAGTCCCGGATGCCACGGACTGTATATCCTCAATGCGTGGGTATCTGAAACAGAAATCTGCGTTGCCGAAAAGCCGGTGGATGGCAAGACCAACGAACTTACGGTTCTGCCGTCCGTATTGTCCTCTTTATGGCTTACAGGGGCATTGGTTTCAGTCGACGCAATGGGGACCCACCGTAATATCGCAGAACAGATCATACTCCAGGGCGGCGACTATCTGATGGCGCTTAAAGACAATCAGCCGATACTCAAGGGCTTGACAGAAAGTATCTTTAGTAGCACTACTCCAATATCGGTATACACAACCGAGGAAAAGGGGCACGGAAGAGTTGAGAAGAGAACCTGTTCAATTATGGATACGACACTTTTGGAACAGGAGGGAATGTACGAGAAGTGGCCCGGTCTTAAACGTATCATAAAGATGGAGCGTGAGCGTACGGAGAACGGTGCCCGCTCGCGTGAAACAATCTACTATCTCAGCAGCGTGGAGAAAGATGAGGCTTCTTACTATGCGATGCGTATTCGTGCGCACTGGGGTATCGAGAACAAACTGCACTGGCATCTCGACGTGACGTTTCGGGAAGATATGTGCCGCGTACGCGCCAAGAATGGCGCTGTCAATTTTTCAGCGATGCGCAAGTATGCATTGGAAATGCTTAAAAAGCAGAACGATAAACTCAGCCTTAAACGAAGACGCAAAAAATGTATGTGGAGCACTGAATATCTGTACAAAGTCTTTAAGGATAGTTAAATCTCATGCGCCAGCCCTGGCAAAAAAGCAATAGCGGAAGCTATCGGAGTAGATAAAAGCACTGTTTACAGGGAGATAAAGCGCAATTGCGACGCCCGAAGTGGTAGCTATAGCATGGAGCTTGCCCAGCGAAAAGCAGACAGGCGCAAGCAGCAAACATCGCAAGGAAGTGCTTACACCGGCAATGAGAAAACGGATAATAAAGCTGTTGAAGAAAGGATTCAGCCCGGAGCAGATTGTCGGCAGGAGCCGCTTGGAGGGAATTGCGATGGTATCTCACGAAACGATATATCGCTGGATTTGGGAGGATAAGCGGCGGGGTGGCAAACTGCACAAATATCTTCGCAGACAAGGTCGCAGGTATGCCAAACGTGGTTCTAAAAATGCAGGGCGAGGATTTATCCCAGGCAGGGTGGATATTGATGAGCGTCCCGAGATAGTGGAACTGAAGGAGAGATTTGGTGATTTAGAGATAGATACAATTATTGGTAAGAACCACAAAGGTGCCATTCTTACCATTAACGCCAGAGCAACAAGCAGGGTCTGGATACGCAAGTTGTCGGGAAAAGAAGCCATCCCGGTAGCTAAGATTGCAGTATGGGCACTGCGGAAAGTGAAAAAACTTAATACACACAATTACGGCTGACAATGGAAAGGAGTTTGCAAAGCACGAGGAAATTGCGCAAAAAAATTGGAAATAAAATTCTATTTTTGCAAACCATACCACTCATGGGGAACGTGGTGCCAATGAAAACACCAACGGGGGCTTATCAGGCAGTATATCCCAAAGGGGTAAGGACTTTAGTGAAGTAACCAACAAACAGATTAAGTGGAATGAAAATAAACTCAATAATCGACCTCGTAAAAGACTTGGATACCTCACGCCAAACGAAAAATTTAAACAAATTATTAATCAGAATTCTGTTGCATTTGCAAGTTGAATTCAGCAGATTTAATCTTTGATTTTTATGAGTATGAATGAGGTCAAGGATTAAATCTTTGTATCAGAAACCAATTATACCTTAATCTAATTCTAATATTCACAATACTTGTACATCAATAACAATCCGACCGTTTGGACCAAATTCAATCGTAAACATCAATGTCCATAATCATTCCAATAATACGGTCATAAGCCACGCTTCACTTGACAAGTCCCTTCAGAGAAGTTAACTCGGAGGGCGAATACCTCCACGTTCAAGCCTCCGGTTTTCGGGACACAAAATTCCCTGCAGAAGATAAAACAAAAATATAATCAGAATTTATTTTCATATCTCAAAAGTATTAGTATATTTGCATTATACAAGTTGTTTAATACAAATAGAATACTTTAATATGCGGAAACAGCAATTAATAGATGAACTATTAAGCACCTGGGAAGAAACCTATAAAAAGGGCAGCTTTACGTTCTGGGTTTTATTATCATTAAAAAGAAAGCAGTAAATGTGTGGAGGAAATTAAGGATTTTGTTGAGAAGATGTCAAATGGTTCAATGACATGCGAAGAACAAAGTCTGTACAGAAATTTACGTAAGTTCCTACATTTAGGCATTGTCGCATATGACAGTAAAAGAGTAAGTAAAGGACCTGATAGAAAATATTATTTCCTTTCAGATCTTGGCAAAGACCTCTTTCAACGTTTTGTTGAGCGAAATATACTAATATTTACAAATGAAGCTATCGATAATATATTAAAAAAATAAGTTATGAAATTATTTACATTGCGCTTATTTCAATTTGCATTTTGTGCATTATTAGTTACAATTCTGTTCAGATATATTCTCAACATTTGTATAGTTCAGAATGGTTGGATCTTACCTGTCTTATGCTCCATTGTATATTTTGGAAGTATGTTCCTCTGTGGACTGTATTTTGGGAGAAAAGATGAAATTGAAAATGGCATTCATGATATAGGATTCAGATTTCATATCACACCACACATATATTATGTGTATTGGAATGAGCTTTCCTATCATTTTATATCGGATGGGAAACAGAAACATTGAAATCAATAGCCATTACAGCCTTGTGTTGGGGTGGCATCCTCTTAGTGCATTTTATACTATTCCTTTTGGAACAAAAAGAAAACTATCAAGGGATATTCAAAAGATGATTTATTTGAATGATAGATTATATTAAACCTTTTAATTAAACGTATTATGAAAACGATTATAACTTTGGCTGTTATTGTGTTCACAGTATCGCAGATAGCTTTTGTAGAGACACTGAAACATACAGTAACTACCGGTTTTAACAAAGAAAAACAAAGCCGAGCAAAATCTACAGGATAGAATAATGGATTCTTTTATGGGTTCTTTTTGAAACTCAAGATAACAGTAAACTAAATTCGATTATTGATGAAATTACATTAATGTACGATCAAAGCCAAAATTCTCTGTTTTTATATTGGAAAGGCTATGCACAATTATAACAGTATCTTCTATCTGAAAAATGGAGATAAAGAGACTGCGGAGAAAGAGTTAAACAAAGCTATTGAGTCTTTAGAGTCAATTGACGTAAAGAACACGGAAGATTATGCCTTGTTGTCAATGCTATATAATTTTTCATGTCAGTTTATAGGATTCCCTAAAATTATTCAGGTATCAAAAAAGGCGACCGATTGTATTGAAAAGGCAAAGAAACTCAATCCCGATAATTTAAGAGCTTACTATGTGGAAGCTAACAACAATTACTATACTCCCCAGGAATATGGAGGTGGTAAAATGGTTGAAGAATGTCTGATTAAAGCTATTTCCCTGCCAACTCAAAAAATCAGTAATCCATACTTGCCTTCATGGGGTAGGCAGGAAAGTTTTGAAATGTTGACTAACTACTATATCAAGACGGATAATGTAGAACAAGCAAGAAAATATATCGAGCAGGGACTTTCGGAATATCCGGATAGTTATACTTTATTGAAAAATAAATCAAAACTGAATTAGTATTTATTATCTGCAACCACTGTCTATGATAAAGCATTCATTATTGTTGATATTTTTAGCCCTGTCATCGGTAATTCAAGCGCAGACCATTGGCGGAAAAATTATTGATGACAAGGGGCAAACCTGTCATGGCTGCTAACGTATATTTTAAATCGAGCCCAGACAAAGGAACGACAAGCAATATTGATGGCAGTTTCTTGATTCCTTTTACAAATGACAAAGATACACTGTACGTATGCTTTATTGGATATGAAACAGAGACAATTCCTGCGTACAAATTAAAAACGGATGCAGATAACATAATTATATTAAGATTTGATTCTCTAATGCTTGGAGAGGTCGTTGTATTGGGTGCAATACCTATTTCAGAACAATTCTCTACTGAGAAACTCAGTAGTTTGGACATTTATTTAAATCCCACATCTCAGGCAGATCCTTTAAAGGCTATTATTAATATGCCTGCTTCAACCAATAGTGACGAAAGTGCAAACCCTTCTCTTAGAGGCAGCAGTTCAGATCGTTCAAGAGTAATATATAATGGAGTACCAGTTTATCGTCCAGTAAGGGCTTCAAGCCTTAATAATATAGGTTTCTTTAGTATTTTCAATCCGGAAATGATTGATGTACAGACTGTATATCCTTCTAATCCTCCATTGATTTCGGGAAATGTATCCGGCGGTATAGTTGATATAACTACGATAAAGAAGATTGACGAGAACAAGTATCAGTTTTCAAGCGGCATTGGAAATATAGGTTTTTCAATGGTTCAAAAATTAAAAAGGGGAATCAACTTTCCTCAAACTTATGGGAATTGGCAAAACTCATTTCTAATGAAGAAAATTAACGACAAGAGTTTGCCTGATATGAAAAGTTATGATACAAAAGATATAGGCTTGAATCTTCGATATTCATTTAATGATAAGATGTTTTTCAATTCTTACAATTACTTTATGACAGAATGTTATGAAGGGACGTCATCATTATTGGCTTACAAAGGAGATCTTAAATCAAACGGGACAAGATATTTTTCTATCAATAACCTTACTATATTCTCAAAAATTGGCATGTTTAATCTCAATTATGGATATAATTTTGAGAAAAAGAGCGTCTTGTTCGGAAATTATAATTTGAACTCTAAAGACTACTCACATTTTGCATCATTTAATTACAAGAAAGAAATCGTCAGGAACCTAACTCTTCAGACAGGTATAAGTTATGATAATCAGAATATTTCTGTCCGGAACGAGGTCCCCAAATATTATTATGCCATGAATGAAGGTTCACCAGTCAAGAATCAGGATACAATAATATCCAATTATATTCTTGAGCCATACCTATATATGAGCTGGGATCTGAACAAAAAAATATCAATGTCTATGGGAGCCAGAACCAATATACCGCTTAACAATCAAAAGAATTATGTCAGTCTTCAGTACAGCTTAAAAAATATGTACCTGTCAGTAACCATTCTTTGATCTTCAGTGCAGGACAATATCATAACTATACCCAGCCTGATTATTATAACCTGATGTACAGGTTATTGAAAAGCAGACAGGTATCATTAGATTACCTTTATGAAAAAGAAACATACTAAAATCAAAAGTTGCTTTATATTATAAGCAGGAAAAAGCGGTGAGCAAGGCATTGATTTCTATTATACCATCAATAAGACTCGGACCTATGGTTTTGAATTCTCCATATCTCAGACTATATGGAACTACCTTACCATTTCGTTGTCCAATTCTACCATCAAACAAGCTGTAGATGTAGATGGACTTGTCTATAGAGGCGGCTATAATTACGGATACTTCCTTAAACCGTCAATTACATACAACAACCCTAAATTATTTTCTGTCGGTCTAATGTATATAGGACGCCCGGGAACATATTTACTAAGGTATCCTATAGTTTCTTCAAATTGGAACAACGAAGCAAATGCCTATGAACCTTATTACTCTCAATTGACTGAGATTCAAAACGGAGACTTACAACAGGCTTGATTTGTCTTTTTCAAAAATACATGAGTTTTAAAAAGTGTTCATTGACCGTATATCTTACCATTAATAATCTTCTGAACACTAAAAATGAAACTAATGACATTTTTTATTCACCTGATTATGCCAGCACATATAAGGAATACTATCCTTTGAGAACATTTTATTTCGGATTTGTCTTTGCATTTTGATTCAATAGTTAAGTGAAAATGATACTCATAAATGGCAATCTCCATTTTATGGGACAGGAAATATTATACGCCAATTCGCATCCGGATTATATTCATCTTCGTCATCGGAATCACTGCACCACGCTCCAAAAAGTCCTCTACCATCCCTTCCGTCATAGTATTAATAATTGAATAAGGGCGGCTGACTTTTCTTTGAATATAACCCAACCGGTAGCTGTCTTCGGCATCTATAAATTGGAAATTTTTATCTCCATATAAATAAGTACGCATCACTTCCGTTTTATCTATTTCATATTTTTTTTGTGTAACATGCTTTGTAATAGATGATTCTAAAATTGCACTTTGTAACTGCGCCAATTCACACAACAGACGGCAAACCGTTACTACTTGATCAAATTTTACAAGATGTCCGGTCAGCCCGTTTGCGGAAAATTTGTATGAATATATCTCTCGGTATTCTCGTGCCCAATCAATAATATTCTTTATTTCTTCTCCCTTTTCCCTGTCATAGTTTTGCAACGATATCTCCTATAATATTTATTGTTTTTAGAATGAGTCATTGAAGGTAAATCATCATTCCATTCTATATATGGATTTGTGAAAATAACGGCTCTTGCACAACTTAGAAGGGGATAATACAACAGGTATGGTTCTACGATTCTTAAATTTTTTATGTTTGGCATATTGTGCAGATGTTAGCAACACAGAAGATGCCAATATCATTTTTTGAAGCCAAATAAGTCCGTATAATCCACTGTGTATTAGAATTTATGTTAAATGATTTTTGCTATCTCTACAAAAAGAGGGTCATAAACTATTTATTCTTGACTCAATTGTATTTTTTTCCCGAAAGTTGAATACAACAGGTTATATTCAAAATAATCGTTCTTTATTCCAGACAAACATTTCATAAATCTCATTATTATGTGAAATAAATTTCTATCAAAGAATAGTCATCAGAAGTGCCTTCTTCAAAATTGACAGTAACATTTCCTGGCAATTCAGTCAAATGGACATGCCGGTAATAACCATCAGAACAGATAAAAGATTTTATCGGTATTTTTTCAGTTCTTCATACATGACAGGAATATTTTCCCGAAAACCCTTTCCATTGACACATCGTGTAAGGAACGTTCCTTCAGCATCGGCTACAACATGGTCTGTTGTAAGCAACATTGCCTCATTCCCATGTACTTTGTAAAGCCTGACATTGCCTTGCCACGCATAATACAAAGAATCATCAATTACCAGGGCAGCGGTTACGGCAGCTCCCATCCTGCATTTCAAATCTCGGCATTTTTTCCGTATATGGCAGAATCGGCAGCGTTGAATGCCATACGTAAGACATCCGCCGGTAAATGGTGTTGGATCTTATCAAGGACGGTTGTCATTATGGACTCGGATACGATTTTTGCAGCCTCTGCTCCAAATGACAGGCCACCCATTCCGTCAGCAAGAACGGCTATAATGGAATTGTGGGAAAGTTTATGACATAGAATGTAATCCTCGTTACTCTTGTCTTTCCCGGGACAACTGACGGTTTTGAAATCAATCGTTTTCATCTTCTATTGCTTTTTGGAAAACATCTGCAATGGTTTGCCATGCCTCCTTTACGGTTTCATAGGTCAAGCCATAGCAATTTTCTATAATCTGATTGAATAGCCTGCTCTCATCATCCTTCTCAAGTTCCTTTTCGATGCAGTCCTTGTAATAGGTTATCTGTTCCTTAGTCAAAAGCAGGAGCAGATCACGGGCAAGCCAATATCCTCCGACAATATATTCATCAAAATTTTCCCAATCATAAACTTCCGTATAAACATTACGATCAAGATTGGCCATGAAATAATTGGACAGAATAAACGACATGTCTTCCGCATCTTTACTCGTTTCGATGTTCCTGTCCAGCCAGGCATTGAATTTCAGCAGGAACAGACCATGAAGGGATGCTATCCTGATATCAAACTCGCCATCTATATTGACGGTTATGGCTTCCGACAGCACCTCGTCAAAGCCTTTTACTGACATCGCAATCTCTTCTTCAGGTGGCCAATAGATATTGTCATCGTCCTTGGCGACACCATACGGGACAATATCCAGTTCATACTCACCATAGTAAAAACGTTGATGCATATCAGCGGACTTCTTGAAGCCGTCTGCAACCAGAACATCCTTGATTTCATCAAAGACACTCCAATCGGGTATTGCAATCGCGATGTCCAAATCCTTTGTCCTTCTTCCGGATGTGGTGCCGATAAGCTGACGGATAATTATATCCCGGGCTGTCGCGCCGATTACATAAAACTCACGCCCCATACGGTTGAAACTGTCTGTCAATTTTTTTAGCAACTCCACCAATAGTGGATTGGCTATTTTCTCACTTGTAATCTTTAAGTCCATTGTTCAAAAGTCTTTCAGCCATTTCAATACAACGGCTATTGCCGCTACCTATCAGATCTGCGTATGTGAGAATCGGAGGAACAAGATGGTTTTCCGTTTCCCAATTCCAGAATTTCTTGTATATTCTTATCTCCCCTGTCTCATCAAATCTTACAAAACCAGTTTTCAGTAAATGTGCGGCAGGGATTTGTGTATATATATCAAAAGCACCGGGTTCCAGATAGGAATCCACCATATTCGCTCCGCTTTCTCCACCCCAATACATTCCGTCAGGCAAATCCATAGCCAACCATTTTATGCGTTGCTCATTGGTACGGAATGTCATCCTGCTGAGCAATAATTTAGGCTTCAGTACCTGATTGTAATTTTCTGTCCATAAATTTAAAAGGGCATTGATGTTTTTTTAATATCCGTTTACTGCCGGTCATAAGAATAAAATTCCTCTCCACCAAAACATCAAATACATTTTTGATTGCCCCTAAAGATACGCCTGTCGCACTCTGTATTTCCCTGTACGGTCTGTTCACATTGGCAAATTCCTGCAATAAATAGAATATGACTTTCAATCCTGCCTCTTGGAAAGCCGGATACGGCTTTTCAGCCATTAAAGTGTTCTTTTCTCCTTTGTTCGTCAGATGAAATATTATCTTATTTCCTTTTATATATCTGATATGACAATTACCGGCACAATCAAGAGTGTTGATGCCGTTGCTTGCCAGATTGTCCATAACGGTTGGCGTAATATATTTCGCAATCAACAATACCGGTTTGCTTTTCCATTGTTCCCAATATCTTTAGTCGGTTTGTAATATTCCCAACGGTAGCAGTTGTCACCATATTTTTGACTTCACATAGAAACTCAACATCCATAATTTGAACAACCGCATCATAATTCTTGTATGTGTCGTATTCTTTTAGAATGACGGTTTCCTTGGGCAGTACAAGTTTTTCCCGTAAAGCTTCCAAAGCCAGATTCAATGTCTCACGTTCTGTCAATACCATAATTTGTTCATTTTACAGTGATGTTCATTTTTAATGAACACTGCAAAAAATAATGAACATAATTTGATTTTCAAAGAAATTTGTTCATTTTTTTAATCCCGTTCATTATAAATGAACAATAATATATGAATGAACAAAGCGGTAATAAAAAATATAACGCCATAAGCCACGCTTCACTTGACAAGTCCCTTCAGAGAAGTTAACTCGGAGGGCGAATACCTCCACGTTCAAGCCTCCGGTTTTCGGGACACAAAATTCCCTGCGGTAATTTTCCGCCCGAAAAAACGCTCCGGTATTGCCGTCCGAGTTGAGGAAAGGACCGGGACTTAGCAAGCGAAGCGACCTACGACGCATAGATACAGGTCAACATAAAAAAATCTGACGGGAGAACCATGCTCCCCGTATGCCGTCCCAATGGATTACACGATCCGGTTATTCCCGTAAACAGAAATCCGCTTCCTGTCACAAAAGGACACATCAAGGGGGACAAAAGCAGCTCGCTCCCAACTCTGCATAATTACAGTTTTTCCTTTTCTTCTGTGCGGCTGTGCGTACCGCCATGCCCTTGTCTGTCCGGCCTGTTCCAGCCTTTTCCCTTTCCTTTGCCGCCTTTCGTTTTTTTTCCTTTTCCTGCCGTTTTACCCCGTTTTTCACTCCGTTTTCTCCGGCCTGCGGTGTAATGTGATGACACAAGATGTAATGTATATCCTAACGCATTGCAAATCAATTATTTATCAATTTTTCTCCTATATATTTGCGGTGACAACATGAGTTATCAACACTAAAAATCAAAGATTATGGCAAAGAAAAAATGCACGGAAGAACCCCCGAAACCGCAGGTTACCGAAAACGAGCAGATGAGTGACATCGTGTTTATCCTCGACAAGATGGAACTGATTCTGGAAGCGGTGTCGCAAATCGGACAGGACGGAAAATTCAACACGGTAGCCGCCGACAGGCAGAACCGGAACTCCTTCCTGAAGATTGACCGCTATGCAGATGCCTTCGAGAACTTCATCAAGAACTTCTGGAGCCAGCTGAAAGACCCGACACGCTTCGGAATCCTCTCCGTCAAGGAAGACAGGCTGGACGATCCTGCCGTACAGCAGGCCATCGAGGACATCGCCGCAGGAAAAAAGACAAAAGTCGTGGAGGAATTTCTCAAGCAGTACGAGATTGTTCCGCGCAACAAGGAAAACCAAAGTATCAACCAAAAAAATCAAGAAGAAATGGCAAAGAAAAATGAAACCCAGCAGCAGGCTGCCGCAGCTGACAGCCAGCCGCAGACCCAGTCCCCCCAGTACCGTTACAACGAGTCCATGATTAACTGGGAACAGCTAAAGAATTTTGGAATCTCCCGTGAATACCTCCAGGAACGCGGACTGCTCGAACAGATGCTCAAGGGATACAAGACCAACCAGGTAGTACCCATCAGCATGAACTTCGGTTCGGCCGTACTGAGGACTGACGCACGTCTGTCATTCCAGCAGTCCATGGCGGGCGAAGTGGTGCTCGGCATCCACGGTATCAGGCAGAAACCCGACCTTGACCGACCGTATTTCGGACATATCTTCTCCGACGAGGACAAGAAGAACCTGCTGGAAACGGGCAACATGGGACGTGTCGTGGAACTGAAAGGACGTAACGGGGAGTATATCCCATCCTTCATCAGCATCGACAAGCTGACCAACGAGGTGGTCGCCATGAAAGCGGAGAATGCCTTCATCCCAAGGGAAATCAAGGGCGTGGAACTGACAGAGCAGGAGCAGAACGACCTGCGTGAAGGCAAGAAGGTCTATGTAGAGGGCATGATCGCCAAGTCCGGCAACGAGTTCAACGCCTTCATTCAGGTGAATGCCGAACGCAGGGGTGTCGAATTCATTTTCGAGAACGACAAGCTCTTCAACCGCCAGACACTCGGGGGTGTGGAACTGACACAGAAACAGATTGAGGACCTGAACGCCGGAAAAGCCATCTTCGTGGAGGGAATGCAGCGCAAGGACGGCGAGGTGTTCTCCTCCTACGTGAAGCTGGACGAGGCGACGGGCCGCCCGTCCTACACCCGCTACAACCCGGACTCTCCGGAAGGCGCACGCGAAATCTATATCCCCAACGAAATCAACGGGGTGAAGATTACGGCGGAGGAACAGCAGCAACAACTCCGTGACGGCAAGGTGATTTTCCTCAATGACATGGTGAACCGCAAGGGAGAGGAATTCTCCTCCTTCATCAAGGCCGATTTGGAAACGGGACGCCTGAGCTACTCCCGTACGCCGGACGGTTTCGAGCAGCGCGAGGATTTCAAGATTCCAACCAAGGTGTGGGACGTGGAGCTGACCAGAAAGCAGCGTGCTGACCTGCAAAGCGGAAAGGCTGTGCTGGTGGAAGGCATCAAGGGATATGACAGGGGAAGACCATCTCGCAGTACGTCAAGGCGAACTTCAACCAGGGACGTCTGGACTTCTACAACGAGAATCCCGACCGCAAGCGTGACGCCTCGCAGCGCAACGTGGTGGCAAGCAATCAGCGACAGGAACAGGGCAACCGCAAGTCAAAGGGTGCGAGCATTGCCTGATGGCGGGCAACTGAAAAATAAATGTTGAATCAAAAAAGAAAGAAATATGAAAAAGGAAAACGGAAACGACATGCCTTTCAAGGCTGATGAAGTGAACTGGGACGAACTCTCCGGTATCGGTATCATGAAGGACGAGCTGGAACTCTCCGGCGAGATGGACACCCTCCTCAGGGGAGAGAAAACAAAAGTGATGTCCCTGAGCCTCGTACTCCTTGGCGTGGACGTGGTGATGGACGCCACCCTCCAGCTGGTCCGCAAGGGCGAGGCGCCGCTGCTGGAAATCCAGGGAGTGACACCGCTGGGCAGATAGCCTGAGAGCAATTATCAAGTAAAACTGATGTCTTACCGCCGTTTCCTGTCTTCCGCACGGAAAACGGGAAACGGCTTAATTTTTATCCTAACAATATGATAGCAATCATCGCAGAAAAGCCGAGTGTAGGCATGGACATAGCCCGTGTAGTCGGGGCTGATACAAGAAATGACGGCTACTGTTCCGGCAACGGATATATGGTAACATGGGCACTGGGACACCTCGTGTCGCTGGCCATGCCGGACACTTACGGTTACACGAAAACAGCAGCGGAGGACCTGCCGATGCTGCCCGAACCGTTCCGCCTGGTCTCCCGACAGGTGCGCACGGACAGGGGAATGGTCACGGACATCGCCGCCTCGAAACAGCTGAAAGTCATAGAAAGCGTGTTCAACCGCTGTGACAGCATCATCGTGGCAACGGACTGTGCTCGCGAAGGGGAACTTATCTTCCGCTGGATATACGACTTTCTGGGCTGCACGAAACCGTTCAGACGCCTGTGGATTTCCTCGCTTACTGACGAGGCCATACGGAAAGGGCTGGAGGAACTGAAGGACGGATCGGAATACGACAGCCTGTATGCCGCCGCCGACAGCCGCGCGAAGGCGGACTGGCTGGTGGGCATGAACGCCAGCCGTGCCCTGGCCATCGTCTCCGGCTCGTCCAACAACTCGATCGGACGGGTGCAGACTCCGACGCTCGCCATGATATGCAGCCGCTACAGGGAGAACCGCAGTTTCGTATCCACACCATACTGGCAGCTGCATGTCACCCTCAATGGCGGCACGTCACACCGCCGCTTCTTCCATCCCGCGACCTTTGACGACAGGCAGAAGGCGGAAGCCGCCTACCGCAGTCTCTCTCCCGATTCTTCGGCGACGGTCACGAAGGTGGAGCGCAGGAAAACCCTGCAACAGCCGCCGCTGCTCTACGACCTGACGGCACTTCAGAAGGACTGCAACGTGCACCTCGACCTGCCCGCGGCAAAGACGCTGGACATCGCCCAGTCGCTCTACGAGAAGAAGCTCATTTCCTACCCGAGAACAGGAAGCCGGTATATCCCGCACGACGTGATGGCCTGTGTGCCCGGTCTGCTGGAAAGAATCTTGGCCATGCCCGGATTCGCCACAAGTGCCGGAATCCTTGACTTTGCGCGTCTCAACACCCGTAGCGTGGACGACAGCAAAGTGACGGACCACCATGCCCTCATCACGACCGGCATCGCTCCCGAAGGGCTTTCCGAGGCGGAAGAGGCCGTCTATACGCTGATAGCCGGACGTATGCTGGAGGCGTTCTCGCCCTGCTGCGAGAAGGAGCTGATTCTTATGGAATGCCGTCTGGACAACATGGATTTCCGCTCGAAAAGCTCCCTTGTCATCAGTCCGGGATGGCGCGGCATCTTCCGCAGGAAAGAGGACAGGCAGGACGACGAACCGGAAACCGACGAGGGTACGGCCGTATTTGCCGAAGGGGACACGGTCCCTGTTTCAGGATTCGGACTGGCCCAGAAGAAGACCGTGCCCAGACCGCTCTATACCGAAGCCACGCTGCTGGCAGCAATGGAGACCTGCGGCAGGGAGATAGCCGACGAGCAGGCACGGGAGGCCGTGAAGGAACTGGGAATCGGAACGCCCGCCACGAGAGCCGCCATCATTACGACCCTGTTCAAGCGCGACTACATCACCCGATCGGGCAAGAGCATCCTCCCCACAGAGAAGGGACTCCATATCTACGATGCGGTGAAGGACATGCTCGTGGCGGATGTTTCCCTGACAGGAAGCTGGGAGAAGACCCTGCTCCAGATAGAGCGGCACACACTCGGACCGGACACGTTCATGGCATCCATCACGGACTACACCCGCAAGGCTACCCGTGAAATCCTGAACCTCAGCCTTCCGGCGGTAGCCGCCCGCACGTTCACCTGTCCCAAATGCAAGACCGGACACATCATCGTGAGGGAGAAGAGTGCCCGCTGCGACAATAAAGGGTGCGGACTGACCGTGTACCGCAGATTCCTGAACAAGGAACTGACGGACCAGCATCTGGAACAGCTTTTCTCCTCCGGCTCCACACGGCTCATCAAGGGATTCAAGGGAAAGAAGGGCGCGGCTTTCGACGCTTCGGTCACTTTCGACGCCGGGTTCACCCTGACACTCTCGTTCCCCAAAAACGGGAACGGCAGGAAAAGGAAATGATGAAGCCATCCCGATTCGCGGGGCAAAGGTCGCAGCCCGCCCGTTTCCACCGGCAAGGTCGGGCCTTACGGTTTCTGGGAAAAATCATCCTCGCCCGAGGCTCCGGTATTTTTCCCGAAAAACTTGCCTGTGGAGGCGGACTGCAAGAAAGCCCCTGAAACCGGGAATGGCATTCCCGCCAAACACATGAAGATTATGAAAACAAAAGAACGTATCAGAAAGATAGCGGACAGCAGATGGGCAAGGACACTCGCGCTGGCCGTAACAGCAGCCATCATATTCAGCTGGCTCTATTCCCACGGTATATCGCCTGTATGGACCGCCGTGGCCATCATCTGTTTCAGGGGACTCTTCAGGTTCCTCTACCGTATAGCCTGTTTTCTCGTGGCACTGGCCATCATTCTGTGCATACTGAGTTTTCTGGTCTTCTGAAATCTGACGATATGGAACATGCACGGAATTTATCATTGCAGCATAAGGGAGCTGTCCGGGAGCGGGCGGCTCTTTTTGTATCCGTCACAACCGGAAATGACACGGGAAGAAAAGGGAAAGGACTAAAAACACAGACATTGGCAAACCGAGAACTACAGGGCAAAGTTGGCAAACGCTTCTTGTCGGACGGCAAGGTCAGGCCGCAAGCGGTTTCGGAAAAAATCATCCTCGCTGCGCTCCGGTATTTTTCCCGAAAACCCTGCCTTTCCGGAAGCATTTGCCGTTGGGCCCTTGTAGTTCAACGGGCTGCCAAAGCCCGGGTATTCACAGTTAAAAATTAAAGAATATGCAACAAGCGATCATCACAAGACAGTCACCAGCTCCGATAGGGATGCCCGTGACAAGAAGACCGAAAGTACACGTCCCGCAACCGGCAATCAAGCTGCCACCAAGGGGAACCACAGGTCCCGTTCACATCTCAAAGCTGCTGAACCCCGTTCTGGAAATTTGCAGACATCCGGACAGGAACAGGCTGCTGGCAGAATTCTTCAGCGAATATTGAAACACATCGTCTAATCATTTAATATCTGAAATTATGTTTTTTACAGCAATCCACCAGATGATGACGGAAAGCGTGGACCTCACGATCGTCATCCGCAAGACAAACGGACAACTGACCGTTTCCACATTGCCCAAATCGAACGGACTCAAGGACGAGGCCCAGAACCACATCGTGCCGCTGACTGTCACGGGCACACCGCAGGAACTTGACACAGGATTCCTGCAGGCAGTCACAAGACCTATACAGAAAACGTGCGGGCTGATCTCCAACATGGCACAGTTCGAGGCACAGGCGGACAAGGCCGCTGCCAGCAGCAAGGCTGCCAAGGAAGCGAAATCCAAGGAGACGAAGGAAGAACGCGAGAAACGGGAGAAGTATGAGAAACTGATGAAGAAGGCGGAAGAACTGACAGCGGCCAGAAACCACCGGGAAGCCGTCAGTGTGCTTACACAGGCGAAAGCACACGCGAATGCCGCCCAGTTGAAGGAAATCGAGGAGAAGATAAAGGCGGCCGACACGGAAATGAACCGGGGAAGCCTCTTCGACCTGATGGAACAGGAAGCACAGCCGGAACCTTCGGTACAGCAGCAACAGCCACACTCCCAGCAGCCGACATACACGCAGGCACCGGAACAGAGAAATCCGCAACCGCAACGTCCGCAACAGCCGGCACCGCAGCAGACATACACACGGAGACCGTCACAGCCGATGCCGGGACAGGCACAGCCGGCATCGCAGAGACCACAACAGGCATACACGCAGCATCCGCAACAGCCAGGAATATGGCCGTCGCAACAACAGCCGCCACAACCGCAGGCAAGACCGCAGATACAGCCGCACGCGCAATACGTACAGCGGACAGGCGGACAGCAGCCTTCCCAAACTCAATATCCGCCGCAGCCTGAAATACAGGACTGGCAGGAAGAACGGTTCATGCAGGAGGACGAACAGCAACCGTACCTCTCCGATCAGGAACACCCCGCATACAGTGAGAAGGACTACGAGGAATACATTGATTTCCCGCAGTCCATGCTGGAACCCAAGTATTCACCTTATCAGACAGTTTAAGACATGGCACTCGAAATCAAAGGAATGACACGCTCATTCAAATTCAAGAAAGGAACGGAGTATATAACCCTTCATGACCCGGATCCGAACATCTCGCCGGACATGGTCATGAGCTACTATTCGAACATGTACCCGGAACTGACGACGGCTACCGTTCACGGACCGGTCATCAGGGAGGACATGACAGAATATGAGTTCAAGACAACTATCGGAACAAAAGGATAAAGGATATGAAAAGGAAGAACAGAAAAAAGAAGGAATCATGCAGACTATTGAGCGAATACCAGATGGAACAGCTTGCAAGGTACATCATACAGGGAACCGGACAAGCCTACCGTTACGGAACAGAAAAGAGAAAAAGGATTGCGGCGCCCAGCGGTGCCGTAATCATTTTTTAAGTACGGTTTTCTCCAGCATCATCCCCGGCTTCCTCATAAAGGACTACGACGGGGAACCATTCAATGTACTGACGGATGAGAACTATGAATTCCTGCTCGGCTCATACCGGAAGTACGCGGAACTAATGGGAGTGAAAGCCCAGCATATTCCCGGAAGGAATATCGGGGAAAGCATCGACCGGCTGGTATATGACATGGAGACCCTGCTCAAGGACAATGCGGGTGTCAATCTGGAACAAAAGGGACAGCAGTTGTTTTTCAACCTGTGGAAGTGCCACCAGTGGGGGGAATATACGCTGTACTATTTCCCCGTAAAATTCGTGGAAGAGCTGAATCCGGAACTGAAACGCATCGCCATATCGTTCATCAACGGTATGGCTAATGCCAATGGAATTGCCACAATACTGGACGGTGATGAAACGGATATGGTACTTGACTGGCTTGAAACGGAAGAATGGGACGAACCGGAAACTGAAACGAGGAACAGGCTCGCCACCGTCCGTTCGTACAGGAAAGGAAAAATCCGCAGACTGTTGGAACGGGTGGAAAGAACATCCTATTACAAGAACCTGCCCGCCGCCATGCGGAAATATTCCCCGAAGGACAAATGGGAAACAACCCTTCTGGAACTGATGACAGAGGGGGTACAGTTCCTGTTCCCCGAAAAGCCGATCATGCACTACAACTATGACCCGTACTTTGAAGAAGAACCGGATTACTGGCCGATGGGACTTGACAGGCAGATACGGATAACTTACGACATCCATGATATTGTAATGGAAAGCATTGAGGAACAGTACAATTCCGAGAGTCAGGAAACATATGACCTGATTCCTGTCACTACAATGGAAATATCTCCGGACACGGACAGCCTGTTCAAAATGGAAGACGATTACCCTGAACGTTTTTTCAGATGGGCAGACAAATTCATAAATCATATATCAAATAAGGAAGATGGAAAAGAATGAACTTACAAATACGATACAAGCCACCCTTTGTCCCCGTGCGGTACTGATAGCTTACACCTATGCCCAGGACAAAAAGTATTTCCTGGAACAGCGGAGCATTGACGCGAGAGGAAGAATGGGTGAAGGACACCCAGTAACGGTGGAATTCATGAATGAACTGGTACGCAACTACTCGGAAACATACAGCGGCACGCCGTATGGCAGGCTGCCGTCTAATCTGCTGTATGCGGACACACGTAAGGGAAGCGAGGAATACATCTGGTACAATCCTCCCGGGAAACGGATGATGTACTTTGTGGAAAACCTCGGAATAGAGAATGCGGAATACAACATGCCCGGCATAATCTATCAGGCAAAAGAAACACAGCTGGATGTTTATGCCTATAAGGACAACAGGCCTGACATGGAGACGGTTCTATATGCGGCACCGCTGTTCAACGTGACTGGCTCAAGCGTATGTCTCGGCTCGGCAAGAATAGAGAAACCCCGTGACCCGACCTATGCGAACCTGCTCGAATACTGGGAAAGGAAATTCTGGCTGACGGAGTTCTCCCATCTGGGAGGAAGCGGGAACCCGACAAAATCAAACCTCGTGCTGGTGACAAAGGCGGCACGGGACAGGGACTTCAACCTCGACGAACTGAAACCGCTGAACAACATGAAACTTAAAGACATACTGAAATGAAAAGAGTACATTACATCGACAATTATCTGATAAACCCGCAGCATCCGGTAACGGTAAACCTTATCGGGGCGGGAGGAACAGGCTCGCAGGTGCTGACTTGCCTGGCCAGGCTTGACACGGCACTCAGGGGACTCGGACATCCCGGACTGTTCATAACCGTGTATGATTCCGACATCGTGACTGAAGCCAACATCGGACGGCAGCTCTTCAGCCCATCGGACATCGGACTGAACAAGGCGCAGTGTCTTGTCACACGCATGAACAACTTCTTCGGCAACGACTGGAAGGCGATACCAGACATCTATCCGGCAATTCTGAAAGATGCCAGACGGGACAATCTGGCCAATATCACGATAACCTGCACGGACAACATAAAGTCCCGTCTCGACCTCTGGAACATACTGAAAGCCGTTCCAGAATCGAAATACATAAACTACGAGACACCACTGTACTGGATGGACTTTGGCAACACGCAGGATACGGGACAGGTCATCCTCGGAACCGTACCGAAGAAAATCAGACAACCGGCATCCAAACTGTATGAAACGGTGGAATCGCTGAAGGTGATCACCCGCTATGTGAAATACACGAGAGTGAAAGAGAAGGATTCCGGACCGAGCTGCTCGCTGGCGGAGGCTCTGGAGAAACAGGACCTGTTCATCAACTCCACACTGGCACAGCTCGGATGTAACATCCTGTGGAAAATGTTCCGCAACGGTATGATCGAACATCACGGGCTGTACCTGAATCTCTCCACCATGAAAGTGAATCCTATCGGGGTGTGACAATATCATGCCCCGATTACATCTATTCAATCCTATTTCCGCTATGGTCAATGTAGTACCAGTCATCACTTTCCCAATACCAGTGCTCGCCGCCGGAGCCTGCCACCTCTTTCCGTTCCCCCGAATCGGTGACTTTCGCCTTGCCACCCTCGAATGGATAGCCGAAGGCAAAACGGGGACGGATGACGGTCTTGCCTGTCTCGTCAGCGTAACCAATACGCCCTTTCCGGTCCACTATGCGGTACAGTCCTTCACTTACATAGTCGTCTCCGTTGTCATATTGAAACGCTGCATAATGTCTTGCACTGCCGCAACTGCACAGCAGCAATACGGCACTCAGATAAATGATAATCTTGTTCATGATGCGGGTTGCTTTCATTTGATAATCTGTTTTTGTTAATGTCAAGGCAGCAGGAACTGCATGTTGAAACGGCAGAACAGCCTGTATGCCGCATATCCGGCAAGCAGGGTGATGCCTGTAAAAATCCAAAATATGGTTCTGCGTCTCTTCTTCTCTGAATCTTCCATCCGGTCAAACTCCGCCTTCAACCTTTCATAGCGGCTTTCCTTGTAGATCCGTCCGTTTACCAGAATCAATATGACAAACGGAACAAGGATATAGCCCAATATCCCCTTTGACTTGTGGAGAATATACAGATGCCATGCAGTCTGACTGTCAAGACAGTTGAGTATGACAGCCGTGAACAGCACGACATAGACATACTGCATAACTGTAACAGTCGCAAAGGTACGGTGCGGCAGGCCATGTTTGGTCGAATACCATGACCAATAGAAGATATTGTCCCAGAATGAGATTCGGGGAGGTTTGATGAAGGGCTTTTGTTTGTATGCTTCCTTCCTTTCCTGATTATATTTATGCCTTCTTTTCTCCATATTCCATTCAGTGATACCAAGTAAAAAGCCAGAAAACTACACACAAATCAATCAGCCACAGACCAAGCGGCAATAGTAACTGAAGCCAGAAATAGTTTTTATCCTTTCTTTCAGGATACCGGCGGTAATAGGCTTGTTCTCTCGCTTTAGTGAAATGTTTCTTTTCTATCCTGGAATATAACTCTACCTCTCCCCAAAAACTACCGACAAACAAAACCATCGACAACCACATCGGTAATGCTTCTGCCAAGAATATCAAGAAAAGGAATGGAGGAAAGAAACCGAAAACGAAAAAACAGACAGCTTCCAACGGCATAAACCACCTGTTGTGTATGCGGCGTATGTGGCCTGCATAATACAGATGGTCTATTATACTGAACTTATATTTCCGTTTGAAAGCCATAGCTGATCCTCATTTTACAAAACCTGTTCTCCACATGAATCCATATTGTCTTCAGTTGTCATGTGACAACTCGATATACCAGTCTCCCTTAATCCTCTTGTACAGGGTCGTGTCATTATAACTTTTCCGGTATATCTCATTCAGTTCACCGTTTTCTGTCATTCGTATTGTCGGACGGTCTTTCAGCCCCGGGTCATAGACAAAGTCCTTGCTTGTTCCGCCGACTGAATAACCATGCGAAAAGTACGGGATAGAGAAACTGGTATATGTCGTATCATGCCCGTACCAGCCGGATTCCGTCATTGCCTCCTTCTTTGCCTCTTTCCCGAAATAGAACACCCGCTTACAATCGACTGCCGCCAACAGCGAATCCAACGTCTGTCGGTCTTCCGTACTGATTCCTCTCAGGCAGGCGGTATCTTCCTGCATGTTGTACGGGGGATAGTACATGCCGTAAGGACAGCGGGCAATGACCTCCCGGATCCCATTGAAAGCCGCTTCGTTCGCATTGAAGTGACGGATCATCTCAGCATCGGATGGCGGCACGGGAACACTGCAGCCGGCAATTATCAGGCTGGCAACACACAAAAATGCCGATATGTATTTCAGAAACATTCCATTCATATAGGACAAAAGTAACGAAATCGATTGATTGTCATGCAATAATGTGGAAGAAAATGTATTTTTTCAGCCGGATTATGGCTGAATGTCATGGCTGTTCTGAAATGGATTGACTATATATGGTTTGTCGGGGAGTCCTTTCACAGGCGTGAAAAGTCTCCGGGCGACGGTGCCGCATTGATTATGTGGTGCTGGTATCTTGATATGGCCATGATATTGTCGACCCTGTTCCACCGGATTGCAGGCGGTTGGATATTCTATACGGTCATTGTCCCTGTCCTGCTGGCGGTGCCTTTCCTTCTCTGCCGTCTCAGGTACACGGCAAAGCGTCAGAATGAGATCTTCACAAGGTATTCCAGCAAAAAGTCGGGAAAGCGGTTATTGGCGATATGGGCTGCGATAGTCGGCATATTCTGCCTTGAGGTGTAGATACTAATTGAAAATTGCGCCAATATTCCAGTTGAAAATTGCGCCACCATAGGATAAGTATAATGACCTTTGTATAATCCAAATGCAAAGGTAAAATGAAGACTATGGTAGAAAGACAATCAATAATACACATGTATAGAGTATGCGGTTATAGCAAACGGCGTATCTCTCGTGAACTTCATGTCAGCCGTCATACCGTTGACAATATTCTTTCAAAGTACGAATCAGCCATCCGCACGGACAATCCAGAAGAGGCTTTGAGTGATTTGCTTACCATCCAGCCCAGGTATGACAGTTCCAGACGCCGTCCTCGCCGGCTCACACAAGAGATTAAGGATAAGATAGGATTTTGCCTGAAGAAGAATGCCGTTAAGATAGCTACCGGACTTCGCAAACAGCGCATGTTGAAAAAGGATATCCACCAGTTTCTGTTATCTCAAGGATACACCATCAGTTACGCCACAGTATGCAGTTATATAAAAAATATAGAGTCATACAAAGAGAAGAAAAAAAAAGAGCGAAGCCTTTATCCGGTTGTTCTATGAGCCTGGATGCATTGCCGAGTTTGACTGGGGTGAAGTTCTTCTTTTATTGACGGCGTCAAAACCAAGTTTTATCTGGCCGTATTCACTTTCGGGCATAGCAATGGCAGATACGCCTATCTTTTCAGGCATCAGAATACGCTTGCCTTCATGGAATCCCACCGTAACTTTTTCAGGGATATACATGGTGTCCCCGCCATGATGGTCTATGACAATATGCGTGTAGCCGTCAAGAGCTTTGTCGGTGGTGATAAGAAACCTACAGAAGCTTTGATGAAGATGTCCGGTTTCTATTGTTTTGAGTACCGTTTCTGTAATGTACGGGCCGGATGGGAGAAAGGACATGTGGAGCGCAGCGTGGAATATGTCAGAAGGAAAGCTTTCTGCCTGACAGACCATTTTGGTGATATACATTCTGCCCAGGAGCATTTAAACCGGGTATGTATGCAGGTCAACAACGAGCAAGGCAGTCTTTCAACAGCGGAGAAAACATCACGTCTGGAAGCTGACCTGTCATCGCTGAAGCCTTTTCCCGGTAATCTGGGCTGTTTTGAGGTCTATGAGTACATTGTGGATAAATGGTCAACTATCAGCATGAAAAATGTTCATTATTCCGTACCTGATTCTCTTGTGGGAGAAAAAGTACATGTCAAGGTTTATAGTGAAAAAAATCGTCATCCTGCACGGGAAGGAGAAAGTGGCCTCTCATCAACAACGCAGTTATTGCGGTGGAGACTGGTGCATCAAGCTGGAGCACTATTTGCGTACACTTTCCGTAAACCGGGGGGGCATTGCCCCACTCTGTGGTTTGGCAAAGAGCACCGGAAGAACTGAGAAGGCTGTATGACATCCATTTCAAGGAGGACAACAGGACGTTTGTTCTGTTGCTGGACTATGCCCGAAAAAATGGATTTTCCGGAACGGACATTGTCACGGCATGCAAGGAGCTGACCGGACGTGGTGTCAGAAAGATATCTCCGGACCAGGTAAAGGCCATGCTGCATGGTAGCGTACAGGGAGAGACAGAAGAAACCATGGAACCGCCTGTTCTCCCGGCACAACAGGAGAATATAGAAAGAGAAGCTGTGGATATGCTTGAAGGCATCACGGCGCTCATGACAGGATACAATGAAGTGCATGATATAATACCAACCATTTAAGTTTATAATATATGAAATCAGAAAAAGAAACCATTTATGACTATGCTGCAGACCTCAAGCTTCTGGCCTTTAAAGAGGAACTGGAATGCACCCTTTCATTGGCAGCTGAAGAAAAAAACTGGAACCATCTGCAGTTCTTGACGGAATTGCTTGGAAAGGAAAGCGCCAGGAGAAGGGAGTGTAGAAGAAGATCAAGGATAAGATCTGCGGGATTTCCACAAATGAAGTATCTGCATGAGCTTGTTATGGAAGACATGCCCAAAGAGGCACAGGTAATATTACCTGAATTGGAGACACTGGACTTCATCAGACAGGGAAGAAACCTGGTCCTGTATGGAAATCCGGGAACGGGAAAGACGCATATTGCTACGGCTTTAGGAATAAAGGCCTGCCAACAGGACTTTACCGTATTGTTTACTTCAGTGCCGGTCCTGCTTACCCAGATAAGGGAGGCTAAATCAGCAAAGACACTGAGGACGCTACAATTAAGGTTTGAAAAATACGATCTGGTCATCTGTGATGAGTTCGGATATGTCAGTTGTGACAAGGAAGGAGGAGAACTGCTTTTTAACCACCTGTCGTTAAGAGCCGGGAAAAAGGCTACAATCATTACTACTAATTTGGCTTTTAACAGATGGAATGAAATCATAAAGGACAAGGTGCTTGTGGCGGCAATGGTTGACAGGCTTACACATAAAGCTTATCTGGTTAATATGACCGGACTGTCTTATAGGCTTAAGGAAACACAAAAAATGAGACAAGATAAATGAATATTTTAAACTTATAGTAATTTTGTAACAAGTTATGGATGGAGCTCTTTTCAATTAGAATACAGCGCACTTTTCAATTAGTATCTACAGCCTTGAGGTGCTGCTGATGGTTTTTTCCGGACTTTGGAGTATTGAATCTCATCCGTAAACAGCCCGATGTTTCATCACCTTAAGTTCAAAAGCCACAAAAGCATGAAGGAGCAGCAAAATGATTGTACAATCAGCAGTAGAAGCCACAATAAAAACACAGCCAGTGATAGAGAAACATGATCAGCGTCAAAACAGCATGTATCAGCAGGATTTTTCCGCTGTACCGGAACTGATGACAGGCGGAGGCAATTATCCCTATAATATCCCAAACTATCGCCAACAGGCAGGCAAGGGCATAGTTTTCGTGAGACTCGTAGGTCCATCCCAGCCCTTCACCTCCTATGGGGTAAAGTTCAGGATGCTTTGTGAATTGCACATAATCACCGGTATTCACCAGTAACAGCAAGAGGCAGCATAGTCCCCACAATATTCTTAATGCCAAACGTATTTTCATTTTATTTTCGTAACATGGTTCAGAACTCCTGACCGGTTTCCGTGTGCATGAATCGTACCGTGGCTACCGACACGGGCCGCGTGGAGGTATCCGGGTGAACCCGCAAAGGCACACACAGGCGTTGACATGCGTTCAATGCAAGACGGCATTCAGGAACTTTGGGGCTTATTTGATCCGATAAGACCTACTTGCGTACAAACTTATAGTCGAAATACTTAAAATCGAATTTCTCGTCAAGATCCCACGAATACCCGTACAAGTGAAGATAGATGTTGTCGGCACCCGGCAACACCTCGGCAAGACTATGCTCTGCCAGTAGGATACGTAACTTCGGAAGCGTAAGTGTAAATACTCACGAGAAATTCCCCCATATAGTCATTAAAAAAGGGACCACATTTTGTGTAGTTCAAATATAAGCGAGTGTATTTATTCATGCAATTTTTCAGCCATTTTTTGTGTTTCTCTAACCCTGAAGGATTGTCCAGTCATGTTCAACAGGAAAGCCTTGTGGCAAAGTCTGTCCACGAGCGCCGAGCACAGGACTTTATCCTTGATGATTTCCTCCCATCTTGTAAAAGGCAAGTTCGTCGTGATAATGGTGGAGCGGGATCCAGCTCTAAGAGACAAGTGATTGAACAATAGTTCAGCTCCTTCCTTGTCAAAACTGACATATCCCATCTCGTCACATATAACCAGGTCGAACTTCTTGAAACGCGTTTCAAGAAGTTGTAAAGTTTTGTTATTCTTAGCCTCTCTAACCCGAGTCAACAGGTGGGGTACGGTAGTGAAGAACACGTCGAAGCCTTCCATGCAGGCTTTTATCCCTAGTCCTATCGCAGTATGTGTCTTTCCGGTTCCGGGATTCCCGTACATCACGATATTGCGTCCTTGCTTGACGAAGTTCATGGACTCGAGTTCGGGGAGTAAGTTCCTGGTATCACTTGGCAGATCTTCCAGTACAAGTTCCTGCAGGTATTTCATTTGCGGGAACCCGGCTTTTCGTATTCTCTGGTACTTGCGGTTTTCCACCCGGTGTTCAATTTCCCGTTGTAACAGGTCCCGGAGAAAACGCCTGTATCCCCATTGATTTTGTTCCGCTTCCGCGACCGTGTCGTCCAGAACATTTTTTATAACACCGAGTTTCAATTCTTTCGCGTAACGCGTGATTAATTCATTATCATTTGTTTCCATGTATAATAACATTTAGTCTATAGTCAGCTTAGTGTATTTGCCCGGGGAACCTTTCCCATCACGTTTTCCAGTTGCGCGAGGATATCTTCCGAACCGGCTTCTATCTCTATAAAGGCGTCCGTTTTTTGGTCCTCCCTGAACGCTTCCTCTCCTGCAGTAATGGCATGTATCGCGACCTTAAAATGGTCAGCCGTGAATACTTTTAATCCCCTTTGTCGCAGGATGTCTGCCGCCTCGAGAACCGTTTCATAAGCCACGTCGTGGTCTCTCACGTGCTTGACGAGCCCGAGAAACTCTTTGCCGTTTTTCTTGAAATAGCGGTTATATATCACCTGCATGCTCGTCGGCATCTGGTGGAAGGCCTCGGAATATTCCAGGGCCGATGTTTTTTTCATCAAGGTGTCTATATAGTGATTGATATCAATGATCCATTCCCTTTGAGCGTGAGCGCGCTGGTGTGTTGCCACTTTCTGGTGTCGCTGGTTGTAGATGATGATTTTCTCGCTGTATATCCTGACGAGGACACTTTCTCCCGCCAGGTATTCTGGCACGGAATAATGGTTGTTCTTGAGGCATATCGTTGCCTGCTTGTCCACTTTATACTCCGCCACTTCAAAACATCCAAACTCCCCGGGATAGGGCTGCAGGGCCTCCAGTTCCTCGTTGACCCGGCTGGTTCCACCCGTGGTTAGCGTGGCGGTCTGTTCATCATTTAGCTGTACACAAGTCTTTGTCAACCATTGCTGGGCCTCCTCCACGCTATTAAAATCCACGCGAGTGGTAAAGGCCCTGCCCCGGACGTAATCCACGCTACGTTCAACATCCCCCTTTTCCCAACCGGCCCTGGCGTTGCAGTACCGGAAATTGAAACGATAAAAGGTACTTAGCCGTGTTAAGGCTTCAGTGGGACGTTTTTCCCTGTTATCAAACACGACGGCCACGCGCATGTTGTCATAGACCATGACACGGGGAACCCCGTTCACCTCCTTGAAGAAGTTCCGGTGCGATTCCATGAAAGCTAAACTATCTTGACGGTGAAAGAGATAAGCAAAGCGTCCCTTGCTAAACGGGAACGCGAACACGGCCATCATCAGGGCTTCCTGTTTCCCGTCAATGAACAGTTTGACCTCACCCCAGTCAAACTGGCATTCTTCCCCCGGCTCGTGACGGATGCGCAAGTACACCTCCTTCCTTCTAGAAGACTTTAATTCTTTCTTCTCGCGAATATAACGGCACACCGTGGGATAGCTGATATTGATCCCCTTGGACACGAGCTCCCTGTGAATATCCTTTTTCTTCAGGCATTGCTTACGCATGCCGTTGTTTCGCCGGCGATCGTTTTCTTTTAACCAATATTCTATCTCTTTGATTACTTCTCCCGTTAAAACCCGGGGAGAACGGCTCGAACCCGTGTAACGAGGTACCGTGGACAAATAATCCTCGATTCCCGTTTCTGGATCCCGAGACAAGGCCGCCTCGTAACCTCGAACCACTCGACGTACCGTTTTCCGGTCTAACGACACCCTGCGGGATATCTCGCGTAAACTCAATCCATCCACGCGATAATAATGTAAAATCTGTTGTTTCTTGTCCATACTTATCATTGTTTACTCGCTTTTTTCAAAGCTACATTTTATGACTTGTATGGTCCCTTTTTTAATGATTACCGTGGGGGATTTTTCAATGACTATTTACAGCGTAAGAGTTGGGAGCATCCGTTCAATTGCAGCGGAGAGTATGGCCTGCTGCTGATCGTCAATCTGCAAATGAACCGTGGTTATGCTTGGGGGCACAACCACCTTCGACGATTCAAATTTCAGTTTATCTTTCGGATGCTCCTCAAAATACGTTTTAATCCGAGCCAATTGTTCTTTAGAAACCAGAGTGCATAACGACGCATCACAGGTGTCGAACGCGATACCGAACTTGAAGGTCGAACCGAATGCTTTCTGCAAAACCGCATAGTATCCCTGCCAGTCCCCCTTATGAACTGTTCCCACCTCAAAAGGCGAAAACTTTGGATGGAGTTCTTTAACCATCCAATAACCCGTTCTGTATTGAGTAACCCAATCTCCAATCTTGATGTTTCCCATATCGTCTATAAATCTAAAATTATTTCCAAAAACAACATTACAGGAATGTTTCCCGGTGCGAAACGAGATATCCGCATCCAATCACTCCCCAGCTTGTGCATGGCAAGCTATCTGCACAAATTACGGTGTTAAGAGCGGATAAATTGCGTTCGCAACTACCACTATTGCCACGATAACCGTCCAATAGACCGCTAACGCCCGTCTCCAGTAACGAGGACGCTCACGAAGTTCCTGACGGACTTCCTTGCATATCTTCTTGTCGTCAAAAAATCCCAAAGGGATGGCCGACAGCAGCACCGCCAGACCCGCCAGACCATAGAAGACAATCTTTTGCGGCACGTTTACCAGATGCACATACCCGTCTTGTCCCCTTGCCGCCAGAAATGTGCCGGCCAACAGGACGAATTCCGGGAGGATGCTCAGGAAGTATATTCCGGCAGCAAATGCCTTTCGCTTCCTTTTATTGTTCCATTCCGTGAAATGCGCGTAAGGAATTTTATGCAGCATCACCAATACACGGAAAAAACGGCTGAATATGTGCTTCCCTTCTGTCATTTGAGTATTTCAGTTCTTTGTTCCTTTATTCCATCTATCTCTTTATAGGTGTCGTCCACAATTTGATGGGATTCTGTATTGAGTTTCTTTGCATATCCCTGAACAAGAGAATTTATTTCATGATAAATCCATGCGGCTACAATCAGTATTGCAAAGACAGCCAATATTTTCTTTATAGGTTTGTAGCGTAGCAGATAACCCAAGAAGGCAAACAGGATATAAGCGATGTATATACACCCGGTATTGAGCGTCCTGCCAAAATATTCTTGTTTATGACGTTGTAGCTCGTTTGACGTTTCCCATGCACCGATTGCGTGCTGGTACAATTCCGAATGTGCTATAAACATCAGACTGTCTTTGTTGGCAGCAGGATGAACGGCATATTGATACACAACTCCAATTTCTTTCAATCTGTAGCTGTCATAGGCTTGCGATGCCAGGGTGTCCGGAAGTGTTGAGAGCAGCAGTCCGCATGTGTCAATATCAGCCTGAAAAGATGTTTCAAGAGAATCTATCTGGGCAGCCAGCTTTGTCTTGGACATAGACATAGGCTTTTTGTTCAATATCTGTTCCATGCTTACACCGTACTTGTCAGCCAATGACTGAGGATAGGTCTGCTTCATTTCAACTATTTTTCCGACGGATACGACCATCATCTGTGGACGCACAAACCAGTCATAATAATAGGTCATTGCCGACAAAGGCAGGACAAGAACCAGCCCGATTGCCAATGTACGGAAAAAGCCGGTCCACTTTTCTCTGTCCATAGCCCAGAAGACCAGGAAGGTTGCAACGCTTAGACTGTATGGAATCAGAGACGTAAATGCTGTCAGCCCCAACTGCACACAAAAGCCAAGTGCTTCTTTTGTGGCCAGATCATAAAACGTGCCTTTGTCCACTTCCTTGATGACAAGTCCCGTGAAGCCACATACCACAGCGATGGTAAAAATCGCAATAAAATATATGCAAAACTTCTTCAAATGTTTCATATTCATTTTACTGATAATGTTTGACAGCATTCCGATTAATCCGGTTCTGCATTTTTTTAATGATTCTCAATATATTCAGGTTATGTTTCCTTTCGCAAAATAGCAGATCATAACCCGTATTTCCCGATATAACAGCAAAATAAGAAAAAAAAGACCACAAAAATCATATATAGAATGGACAAAATACTCCATTTTAACTTTTGAGGTTCATTCTCAACTTCCTCCTTTATACGCTCAAAGGCCCCGTTTTTGCACATGGTACGGTTGCGAAGCCGTTCAATGGTTAACATCCCTAACATATAAAATGCAAAATACAATGGCTCGTATTCTTTTAATAATACATTGTCCACAGATTTATCGATAAGTATTAATATTCCAAAATACAAAAGCGAATCAAAGGATGCTACAAACAACATTGCAGCATATTCGTCCGCACCGTCACGACCTATTATTCTGCGTCGGATCTTAAAGAACTTAATATAAATATACTTCCATACGTTCATAATTGTTTAACTGCAAATAAGACCGGTATCATTTTTTGAGACCACAAATACATTGACAAGGCTACAAATGCAAGCGTAAATAAAACAAACAGCAGCGAGAGTGTTCCCCACAAAAACTTTCTGGGTTCTTCCTCCACCTCTTTTTTTATACGTTCAAAAGCCCCATTTTTACGCAAGGAATGATTACGAATCATCCAAAGAATAAAACCTCCACCAAGTAAAATAAGTACATACAAAAGCCCGTAGCAAGGAATTAAATTATAACCTGTTAATCCATCTATCAAAAATACAATCCCCGAATATACGCAAAAGTCAAGCTCTACAACAAACAACATTGCCGTATAATCTCCTGCAAGTGTCTCCCGCCGGAATTGATAAAATTTAATATATGTATATTTCCAAACGTTCATTTTACTGATTTATATAATGCTTGGGCCGTTATGATATAATGTTTGGTGGCTAACCGACCTTTCAAGGGAAGTTAAGCCACTTGTTAGCCACTAAGTTATGTATTTATAAATACTTATATTCTTCATCATCAAAGAAGTCTTCTGTTATCAAAACAGAAAGATGTTTTTTTGAAAAAAGAACATAAGTTTCTTCATATAATCTGTTTTTATTTTTACACTCAAATAATAGCTGGGCGATATTCTTTATATCTTCACTATCTGTCGTATTTTGCGAATATTTATTGGCTAAATCTGCAATAGTTTCCACCAGTTTGTCATCAATAAGCCTAAGAATTATAGATTTTGCATAAAATGAGTAGGTGTCATTACTATATATTAAGACATAAAACAAATCTTCTAAAAGTGAAATACATGTTTCATTAGGCATATACCTCAGAACTTCTAAAGCATAATAGCAATTAATATTACTACTATGCAAAGCTTTTGAAAGGTCTTTTGTTTTGCTAATATATTTTCTAAATACAGAAAGACTTTCTTTATATGCCTCATAATTCTTTACGACTTGACTCCATTCTGCTGAATACATATTTATTCTTTTTTTTAGTGGCTAATGTTTGGCAGATAAACCGCCTTGCCTTAAAAGTTTCATCTGTTTATTAGCAACCTATTCGATTGGGATTATCGGATAATACCAATCTTCTTCTCCATTTATAGCAAGTTCAAAAAGAGGATGTATTCGTAATTCTTCTTTTACTTTCTTATAGGCGATTTGCGCCACTTCACTAAGGATGGGCGTTGCCGTTTCCCAACATTCCTCACTGTAATCTTCTTCGTAGCTTTCTGGAAAAGAAGCATTTTCTATGCTGGCAAAATCAGAAAGTTCAAATTCAGCTGGGTTAGTTTCTCGGACTTCATCACTGGGTTTGAATAATTCTGCCTGCTCCAAATTCCCTTGTGCCAAATATTTCTGATATTGTTCTTCTTCCCACTTCCTGCTTTTTAAAAGAGACTTATCAGAATGTTCCTTGCTATCCAAACAAACAGCACTATAACAAGAATTGAAATCTGTATAGATACATATAGTGAAGACTTCAAAATCTTGTTTTTCTGTTTTCATTTTCTCAATAGCTTCTTTTACTAATTGAAGCATCTCCTTTTTGTATAAGGTTACATCCAGTTTCTTTTTCTTGCTCATTTTTTTATCTTTTTGAGGTTGCTAATGTTTGGTGGCTAACCGACCTTTAAGGGGAGGTTGAGCCACTTGTTATATTTATCTTGAAGGTATTTCTCCTTTCTTATAAGATTGCCATAAAACATTAATCCAATTATTATTGATATCAACTTTTTCAGCATCCCAAATTAGACCAAAATCGTCAGATATGTATGCTGCCAAATCATCATTATTCGTGATTTCAAGAACCATATTAAAAACAATTTTCCTTATATCTTCATTATATGTAGAAGGTACTCCTTGTTGTTTTTTTTGTTTTTCAACTTCGTTATATGCCTGCATCCATTGCTCGCTGAAAAAGTTGTCATCTCTTTCAACCAAAATATTGTCTATAGTTTCGTCTGACAATCTTCCTAAAATAAGCGGAAGTTCATTTTGGATGATGTTTTTTATTTCTGTTGTTTTCATATTTTTCATACTATAAATATAATGTTAAGGAGGATAATCGCCTTTTTGGGCGATTTATCCTTATGTTCGAGGCCGCATTTCGCAGCCCTTAGGCTGCTTTATTTAACTCTCCAAGCAACCGTTCAGGTTGCTTACCTTATAATTAATATTATAGAACTTCAATTTTCCCCCTGTACTTTCCTTTTGCCGATAAGGGAAATTTTCATTCCGTTTCCGGGATTTTCCCGGTATGATGTTCCGTTCACCAATCATTTTTTGTCCTCCTTTCATTGCTTTTTCGTGGGATTTCCATGTTTTCCTTTACGAAAGTGCATAGCTATCCCGTTATTTCATTATGCGACTTTTTGTTTTCGTATGTCAGACCTGCTAAACACAAGTGTTTCAGGTGATTCATCGAAAACAGTCCGTCTTGTTATTATTGTATGTACATAAATTCTCGCACGTTGGCAGCACTCGCAGAAGAAAGGATTCTCGTAATCGCTTTCTTCTGCCGGGCGTTTTGCATCACATTCTCGGCCGTCCGAAGTATTCCCCGGCAAATTGCCTTTATTGGAGTAAAAGCCGTAGTACCTCACGATACGGAAATAATGTAGGGGGTACATGTTGCATCAACCGGGAAAGAACTCACGGTAATGCAGGGTCAGTTCCTTTCTCCAACGGGTTCCTCCTGTCGGGGGAGTTTTGATAGTCACGGTAACGGAACGTGATGTTCTCGTCTTCCATCGCCGTGATTTTATATTCGCTCAGGCACGCTCTTTTGGAATACCGCCCGATATATTGTATCACTTGTTCGGGCATTTCCAGAGGCGGCTCTAGATGAACAATCCACTGCTTCTTGTTTACCACGTGTTTGATAAAACTCATGAACTCCATGCGGTTGCGGAAGTCATGTTTGAGCTTTCCGTTGTCAAACAACTCTATCAGAGCCTTATCGAACGTGTGTTTGAATATGCTCCTGATGAAAGTGTCGTTCACCTTTGACCTTTCCGGAACGACAATCCTCCCGTTCCTGTCAATGCCACCCCATGATAGGATCATGTGCGTGTGGACATGGTACTGCTTGGTTTCCCCGTAGGTATGTAGCACGGCTATCACGCCCACTTTCAGCCCGAAAGCCTTCATCATCCAGATTTTCAACGCTTCCGCCGACGTGCGCATCATGATGTTGAGCATTTCTTTCTTGTTGCGCTTCACCAAGTCAAGCAATACATGGGGCAGGGTCATCACCACGTGGCGGTGAGGGACACGCAACAGCTTGTCTTTCATGCGTGCAGCCCATTTGAGCGTGTCACGCCATCCGCACGTGGGGCAGAAACGGTTCTGCAGCTATGGTAGATTTCCCGGACCTCACCACATTCGGGGCAGGCATAAGTATCTATCCCCAAAGCGGCGGTGCGGCATACCCTTATGGCATTTGCAGCCTTATACTGTTCCGGGGTGATATGCTCTGTCGGATGCTTGGTGTACTCATCCCACCAACGGTTGAAATAGTCTGCCAAGCGGTACTTTTTTTCAGTGCCGCAGCCTTCCGATTGTGCCGATATGTCGAGTAAATCTATCATCTTTCCTGTTTGCAACTGCCTATTATACAGTCTAATAGTAACTTCAAGGCCTTGAATGTTACGCTAACAGCTAATTTGGCTGTTATTTTTCCCAATTATCATTTATCTCTTTCTTTAGGTCCGTTAGCAAACAGCTTCAACCCGAAGTCCTTTTCTTTTTGAGCTAACTCTTTCGGTTGTCCCCAGGGATTGACGATGAGATACCAAGCTCGAAAAGTGCGCTTCTTTGGATCTGTTTCCTGCTGGAAGAGTTGATAGCTCGCCTCATCCTCTTGCGTCCACTGTCCTTTCTGCCGCTTGGCCTGCACAAAGGGTTCCACCACCTTGTCCAATTCCTCCTTGGTGCGGCTTGAGGCCCAGGCATGATCCACATCCTTGGCATGGGACTGGTAGAACAACAACTTTCCGGTATGGGTCTTCGCCTTGCACTCCGGCGTTCTACGCAATTCTGCCTGACGGCGGTACTCCTCCATCTGCTCCGCCGTTCCGTACCGTTCCACCATCTGCTCCCGCACACAGATGAACCAACTGTAGTCCTCCGCCTCGGTGAAAGGGGCGCAGACCGGCTGTAATGCCTCCACGGGGTCTGCCTCAAAGCGGTCGATGAAGTCGAGGTAGTTGGCTTTGACCAGGGGCAGGAAGGTGTCCAGCAGCCCGGTGTCCAGCCGCAGGTCCTCTGTCAGCATCCGAAAGAATGAACCGCCTGTTGTGGGTTCAATTCTGAAAGAGTAGAGGTAGTCATCTCCCTGCTTTATGATACAGCTGAAGCCCACCTCCACATTTCCATGGCCGATTTCGTAGTCTATGTAGTTGTAGTGGCTCCGGTCAAACCAGATCTGATAGGTCAGCCCGTTTTTCATTTTCTTTTTGAAATCGCCCTTTTTCAGACGCTTCCAGCCCTTTTCCTCCAGGCCCAGACCATTCCACAAGTAGTTCAAAGCATCCTCAAAGATGTCTGCTGGACGTTTTTGCTCTTTTGAAGTCATAATATTAAACTTTCAAATCATACAAATAAAAACAGCAAAGTATCATATCTATTCCTCCTCCGTCAACAGGTCATCCAACGGGCTTTTGATATTGCTTTTGAATGTATCAGCTATATGTACATATCTTTCCGTTGTCTTAATGTTGTTATGCCCCATAAGCTCCTTTACAATCTTAATGTCCGTGCCTTGCTCCAGTAGATGCGTGGCAAAGGAATGACGTAACAGGTGAGGATAAATACGTTTCGTTATGCCGGCTTCAAGTGCGGCAGCCTTCAAGCGTTTCGATATGATGCTTTCCGTGAAAGGCTCTCCCGGCCTGCGCTCAAAGAACCACACTTTCGGTCTGTACAGTCGATTGTATTCTGCCAACTTCTTCATCAATGGTTTGGACAGCAGGGTATAGCGGTCTTTCTTGCCTTTTCCCTGTCGCACCCGGATCATGAAACGTGACTCACTGATGTCTCCGGGTTTCAAATTCAAAAGTTCACTGATTCTCAACCCGGCGGAATAAAGTATGGAAAACACACAGAAGAAGCGCAGGTCTTTCGCTGTCACATCAAGTATCTTTTTTATCTCTTCCTTGCTTAACACGTCGGGCAGTGTCTTTTCCCGTTTTGCACGGCTCACCTTGTAGCATCGGCGTTCCTGTCCGAGTACCTTCTCATAATAAAACTTGATGGCATTGATTCTCTGGTTCTGCTGGCAAGAGGATATGTTTTTCTCGTGAATAAGGTAAAGCAGATAGTCATTTATCTCACCGGAAGTGATCGTCCCGATGTCACGACCTTTGAAATGTTGCTGGAAATCCCGGAAATAGGATGTATAAACCCTGACAGTATGTCCGCTATACCGCACCTGCTCCAATTTCTCCAGATAACCTTCCGGAAGAGGCGGACGACTGTCTTCCTGTTTCCTGGGCCCCAGCTCCCTGATGGAGGAATAGTCGATAAAAGCCATCTTTACATAACGGTCAAAGAACTCCGCAAGCACAAAGTGCTCTTCCGGCAAATAGGCTTTGCCGCCCACAAGTTGAATGCCTTCCTCTTTAGACAAAGGTATCCGCAGGCTGTCATCATCAAAGGCTGCCTCAATAAACTTCCTGCCATACCTGACGGTAGGCGTAAGTTTGATTCTGGGCTTGTTCTGGTATATGTCCATATCAATTCTTTTTTAATTACTGTTTTGGACAATGTTTCCTCTATTAAATAGATTTACGCAAGATAGGTATTTTTCCCTGATTTTTTGGTACTTTTGTCTGTTAATAAACGATAAACGCAAATCTCGCCTGGGACATTACAGACAAAGATGCACTTCCGTTCAATAGACGTGCACATACTGTACTTTCCCGTCAAGCAGTTCCACACAGCGGTCGTCGGAAAAGCGCAAAGTCTCCAGAGTCCTGCCTTCCTTCTTGACTTCCGATTTGTGGTATGGTTCGCCCCACGCGGCGATGACCATTTCCCTCGTCATGCCGGTATCGACCTTGCGGAAGGCAATCAGTTTCCCGTATTTCTTGCCGTACCGTTTTTCCAGCTGGCCGATACGTGCAGTGCTTACAAACTCGTACACCTCGTCACCTCCTATAGGAAATGCTTCCACTCGTACACCGTCAGCACCCTCCATCAGCAGAAACGCCCCATCACTGTTCATCTTCAGGCCGACGTCCACACAACGATACTCCGCACCTTCAGCCGGGGTGATGACCTGACCGTCCTCGGTCTCCACGGCCTTGGCAAGCGACAGGAATGTCTGCCCGACAAAGCGTTTCAGTTTCTCATAATACCCTAAACAGGTCATGCTCAGCGGATACCTGAACGGGTTATAATACATCTCTTCGCCGCTTTCTTTCTCACGAAGCAGCAGGCAGCATCCTGCCGACAGGTAGTCTGTCTTGGTCCAGACCTTCACCACCTCGTAATATTTTCCGACCACCTCTTTAGCGGGGGTCGAACTGATATTGACCGCCTTGTACACCGTCCGGTCATCCCCGGCAAGGAAGTTGGACGTGTAGAAGGCATCCCAGTAGCCGTCCCCGTCATTTCTCGCCCCGTGCATGTACAGGGTCTGTCCCGGAAGGGAAGCGAAACTCCGCTTCTCCACATTCGTCAGGCTGTCATAGGGAAGGGCATTTGTCACCGTGTACTCTTTCAGTCCATCGCTCTTGGGAACGATGTTAAGCTGTGCCTGGGCATACATCGCCGTACACAGGAAGAAGGTCATAATTGGAATTGTTTTCATACTCAATCTCTTTTTTATGTTTACAGGTTTCATCTAAGGAAAGAATGTTCGGCTACTTGCCGGAAATAGAGAACAGAAACAAAGCCAGTCCTATCCCGACGGCAAGGATCACCCCGAGCCAGAAACGGAAAGCCTTTGGTCCGAGTGTATCCAGCCAGAAATTCCCGCCCCAGCTACCCGGACGTGTATAGGTCCACTTCCATCCGCAGATTATACCCAAAAGCCACAGCAGCAGTATTGCCGCCACTATCAGATAACCGTACCTCGGGCTTGTCTGAAGCAACTGCGGGAAGCCGGTTATAAATTCCCTGATCCTTTCAAACCATTCCATATAATAATCTTAAGAAAACAACGGCATCCGCCGTTTGCAAATTTAACGAAAAGTGCACAGAATCAAAAAGTTTCGGTAACCATTATTTGCTCTGTCATACAGGAAATTTTATTTTTGCACAGAAACTTACGAATCATGGAATACATACTTATAGAATCTCTTAAACACGACTCATTCCGGACACAATGGGAGGAATGGGTACTCAAAGTTGCCGAAGCTGTCCGGCAGACAGATATCCGTATTCCACGGACTTGGACCATCCTGAAACCTTTGTCCGAGAACATACCGGCCATGATATGGCTGACAGAAAAACTGAGAAAACTACAGTCAGTCCCTTCGCTTGAAAACAAGACTGAAACCGCGCTATACATACTGGCAAGTTTCTGTCGGAACAATAGAGTGCTCGGCTACGTAATCGATACCTATATGTACCAATACAAAAACCGTAATGCCCACGGCCTGTTGGTTTGCGCTAAAATTCTTCATGCAATAAGCCCGGAAGAAGAATATCCGCACCTGAACTTCCTGTATAACCTTATGGCCGGAAATGTCATCAGCGAATTCAAACGGCACATGAAAATAAACGATTCTTTCATGACCGAATCCGATTTCCGTCTTGCAGAAAAATATATCCCGGATTTCAAGGGAGCAGGTTTCAGAGAAACAGTCCTTTTGCGGGTTACAGCAAATATGACCGGAGAGGAGCTCGCGAAAAAATGCCACATGTCGAATACCGTATTCCGGGAACGGTTCAAGCATGAATTCGGCATGAACGTATCACAATGGCTACGTGAAAGGAAGAAAAAGAGAATAGCAGGAATGCTAAAAAATCCGGCGATACCGTTATATCGGGTAGCGGAAAACAACGGCTTCAAGTCAGAGTCAACCTTCTCCGACTATTGCAAACGGAATTTTAACAAAACTCCCTTGCAGTTAAGAAAAGAACTGCTTGCCGACACAGTCCGATAAAAATCAGAAAAAATCCGTTAGTAATCAGAACATCACTTCATCGTCACCTCCGTAACTTTGTAAAAATCACGATACAAGGTTATGGAAACGAAAAAAGAAAATCCAATAAAACCTTCGGGTTCCCTGCTAATAAAAATATTTGCCGGTTACACTATCCTGGCACTGCTGGTTATAGGAATCATCGCTGCTTTATGGCATGAAAAAAAGGTTTTTGCGGAAGCAGAAGCGGAAGAGAACGCAATGCTTGCACAACGGGAACTGACCAGCAGGACATTCAAAGCGCTTGTATCACTCTTCCTGGACAACGAATCGGCATATCTGCGTGACATATCGGACCAAAAAGAGTACAATGAAAAAGAAAACAGGGTCTTCTTCATGCTTGATGAACTGAGAAAAGTATATACCGATTCCCTTCAGCAGGCACGCATTGATACGGTCGAGTTCCTGCTCAATCAAAAGCATGACCATATCCGTTCGCTGAAGACCATTCCATCCGCCCTAATGCAGATGGACAGCATTCTCTCAAAACAGCTCCCGGTACTGGAAAGAAAAATGACCTCTTCCGCCTCGTCAGTACATACAGAACAGCCCAAGACGGAAAAGAAGAATTTCCTGAGCCGCCTCTTTTCACGGAAAAAGAAACGTCAGGAGCCGGAAACCACAATACATCAGAATGCCAGACAAACCGACAATGTCCGTAACATCCGGAAATTCGGCGACGAAATGTACGAAGTGCTTGAGCGGCAAAACCGGCTGTTTGAATCCCTTGCAGATTCGCTGGACCAGAAAAACCGCGCTCTCAACCGGAATATCTCCAGACTTGTCAATGAACTGGAAAAAGAAGCGATGGAACGTACAGCCGAGCGTCATAGAAGGGTTTCGGAACTTAGGGAAGAAGCGTTCAGTACAATATGTATCATATCATCCGCGGCCCTGATGTGCGCCTTGCTGTTATCCATATTCATAACAAGGGACATACACAGGAAATACCGCAACAGAAAAGAACTTGAAGATTCCCACCGGCACAACCGCAAAATGCTGGAGATACGCAAGAAGATCATCATAACACTCTCTCATGACATACGGGGTCCCCTGAATGCCATCAGGGGAAGTGCGGAACTGGCAATGGATACCAAGGACAGGAAACGGCGCAATTCCTATCTGGACAACATATTGAGTTCCACGGGGCATATCATGCGACTGGTCAACAGCCTGCTGGACCTGTCACGCCTGAACGAAGCCAAAGAGACACTGAATGAGATACCGTTCCGTCTGGATGCTTTTCTTGCTGACATCGAGAAGGAATACTGCCGTATCGCCAATGACAAGGGCATAATGCTGTCCGGAGATTTTGTCGGGACCGGTGTCGCCGTGACAGGTGACGCGGACCGCATAGAGCAGATTATCAGCAACCTCTTGTCCAATGCCGTGAAATTCACGGTTTCCGGTTTCATCGGCTTCTCTGCCGTTTACAGGAATGATATACTGACAATAACGGTAAGAGACACCGGCATCGGCATGAGCGAAGAAACCATCAGGCGCATATTCACCCCTTTTGAAAGGGCGGCGGTTGAGATATGTCCTGAGGGTTTCGGACTGGGACTGTCCATCACCAAAGGACTCGTAACCCTGCTGAAAGGGGAAATCACCGTGAGAAGCAGTGTCGGGGAAGGCAGCACGTTCAAGGTAAGCATCCCGCTGAAGGAAACGTCGGAAGCGGTTACGGAAAAATGCAAGCCGCTTCCAGACTTTGCCAAAAGACTTCCGCACCGTATCATAGTCGTGGAAGACGATCCTGTCCAGATGGAAATAACACGTGATATCCTGGAAAGGAACGGTATCTGCTGCCATGCCTGCAAGAACGCAAAAGAGGTGGTCGGTCTTTTGAGAAAAGAAGAATATGACCTGATATTGACTGACATACAGATGCCCGGGACAAACGGATTCAATCTGCTGAATCTGCTGCGCAATTCCAATATCGGCAGTTCACGGAGCATCCCGATAGCTGCAATGACGGCAAGGGGTGACGAGGAGAAGGAGAATTTCATCAAGGCCGGTTTTGCCGGATGCATCCACAAACCTTTTTCAAGCCCCGAACTGCTTCTGTTCCTGTCGTCCATTATGGAAGACAAGAATATACCGGAGTCTCAGGCGATAAATTTCGGACCGCTTTTATCGGATTCCGGAAACAAACGCAAGGTATTGACAATGCTTGTAAAAGAATCCGAAGCGAACAAGGAAGAACTTGTGGAAGCAATAAGAAATAAGGATAGAATGCGGATAAAGGAGATAATACACCGGATGTTTCCCATGTGGGAAATGCTCGGAATTGCAGAAGAATTGCAAGAATACAGAAACCTTGTCCACGATGACAGCTCCGGAGATCAGGTCATGAAAGAATGGACCTTGAAAATAACAGCCAGCCTTGACAGACTTGTCTCGGCAGCAGAAAATGAGATAAACAGTTTAATCAGACAGGAAAATGAAAAGGAAAATACTGATAGTTGAAGATAACGTAGCCTTGTCCCAACTGCAAAGGGACTGGCTTGAACGTTGCGGCTATGCTGTCACAACCGCCATGGATGAACCTGCGGCAAAAAGAGTACTGAAAGCCGAAAATATTGCCCTGATTCTTTCAGATGTAAGACTGCCTCAAGGAAATGGCATAGAACTGCTTGAATGGATAAACCGGGAACACATTCATATTCCATTTGTGGTAATGACCGAATACGCTTCCTATCCTGACGCGGTGCGTGCGATCAAACTCGGAGCAAAGGACTATCTGGTGAAACCGGTTCACAGGGAACAACTCCTTGAACTTGTGGATACATTCCTCAAGCACATGTCCGCTGTCTGGAACGGTGAAAAGCATCTGTTCAAAAGGACAAGCGCACAAGCCGTAAAATGTGAAAAACAGGCAAAACTGGTCGCTCCATCCGATATGTCGGTACTGATATTGGGGGAAAACGGCACCGGTAAGGAATCGGTTGCGAGGATGATACATAACTACAGCGACAGGCATGAAGCTCCGTTTGTCGCGGTAAACTGCGGAGCCATTCCCGGGGAACTCGCGGCTTCACTTCTGTTCGGCCATGCAAAAGGGGCATTCACCGGAGCTGATACAGCCAGACAGGGATATTTCGACCTTGCAAAAGGAGGGACACTGTTCCTGGATGAAATAGGGACGCTGCCTTATTCCGTACAGTCTGTCCTTTTAAGAGTCTTGCAGGAAAACACGTACATACCTGTAGGGGACAGCAAGGAAAGACATGCGGATGTAAGAATAGTTGCGGCCACGAACGAGGATATTCCCAAAGCCATAGCGGAAAGACGCTTCCGTGAAGACCTTTATCACAGACTGGGAGAATTTGAGATAACGCAACCTCCATTACGCCAGTGTCCCGAAGACATTCTGCCACTCGCGGAATTTTTCAGGAAAGAATCTTCCGCCAAACTGAGAAGGGATACTGAAGGATTTTCCATAGAAGCCCAGCAGCTTCTCCTTTCCTACGAATGGCCGGGGAACATCAGGGAGTTGCAGAACAAGATAAAAAGGGCCGTGCTGCTGACAGAAAAACCGGTCATCGAACCGGAGTGCATGGATATCAGCATCAATACGAATACCGTATCTGCAAATTCTGTCTATTATGATGGCATGACAGAAGAAAAACTGTCCATCATCAAGGCTCTTAAAGCCACAGGCGGCCACCGGAAAAAAGCGGCAGAACTGCTCGGCATCAATCCTGCTACATTGTACCGTAAGATGAACAAATATGAGCTGAAATGAATATTTTTTGCAGTGAATTGCCTGTAATTCCGGCAAAATGACTAATTTTGTAACAGACTGGTCTATTGGCCATGTCTGTATTTTGAAATAAAATATGACGACGCCGCAAAGCGGCTGTCGCCTATTATACATAAGTCGCAAGACGTCTCAGGTAGGAATCTGGTAAATTTCAAATTGTAGAGACTTTTGCGTGCAGCTTATGCTATGCCTAAAAATAGCGTGAGCTCATGCATTATCTACAATGGGCTTACCAGAGCCCCTACCTGAAAATGTGTGAGTTTCACGCTTTTATTTATAACAGGTAGAGGTATGGCAAAAGTTCAGATCGTATTCGCAATGACCATCGACGGTTACTTCCCGGATGATGACAGGCTGATGGAATGGATAAGAGAAGACAGGAACGGATTCCTTCTCTGGAAACAGCACAGCACATTTTCCATAGCTCCTGACTACCCGATGGTCGATCTTATCTGTTTCAAGGATACCACTTCCTCTGATTCCATATTCCAGGCAATAATATCCGAACGTGAAGATACGGAAATATTACGCAGACTGTCTGTATATCACCTTCCCGACGAAATTGTCATCTATATGCTGCCTGTAATTTCCGGCCATGGAATACGAATATCTGATTTTCTTGATTCCTGCTCCTGGAATCTGCACTCCTCAAAAAGTTTCCGTAACGGTATTTGCCGCCTGATATATCGCAAAACATTGCAATAGCTTCTCGCAACTGCAATGTTTCTGCAACGTTACCCAAACATGTCTTTTTGAATTTCTATTTTTTATCTCACTGTAATCCAGTGGGATATATTTTTATGTGGGTGTGTATTGCTGCATTGGTCCATGTTTTGGCCTATATCATAATGAAACCTGTTGCGCAACACGGTGTAAAAAATGGAATTATTACACTAAAAACAGAATTCATTATGATACAGATAGACAGGGAGACATTCCAGATGATGCTCCATCAGATAATGGAACGGTTTGACAGGATAGATGACAGACTGAACCGCATGAACAGGCAGACGGCCGCCCTTGAGGGTGACAAGCTGCTTGACAACCAGGATATGTGCGAACTCCTTGGTGTTACCAAGCGTACCCTTGCACGCTACCGCCAGAAGAAGCTCGTCACATACTACATGATTGACGGACGTACCTATTACAAAGCTTCGGAAGTCCAGGACTTCCTGAACAAAAAGGGAAAGGTGCTGCCGGCGAAAATAAAAAAGGAACTCGGTCTTCAATCCTAATAAAATGACGGTATGGAAATTATATGTATGGAAAAACAGACCTTTGACGAATTGGTTGTCCGCCTCAGCCTGATTGAGAAAAAAGTCATCGGTCTATGTAGTCAGACCAAAGACGCGGGACTGAAAAAATGGATGGACAATCAGGAGGTATGCGGGGTTCTCCGAATATCCAAGAAAACACTTCAGGTATATCGCGAGAAAGGACTGTTGCCTTTCACCCGGATCAAGAACAAGTTCTTCTACAAACCGGAAGATGTACAAAGCATGTTGGAATCAAGTTATCACCCACAAAAAAGAAAGCCATGAGTTACGATCTTATAAACAGAAAAGACCAGCGGATTGATACTATTTTCAAAGGGCTGGAAAACATGGAGCGCATGATAGACGCAATACGGACGGCTCCAAGGCCCGCATTTCACGGTGATTATTTCCTCACGGACGAGGAACTTTCAAAGCTGTTGAAAGTAAGCCGGCGTACCTTGCAGGAATACCGGACCCTCGGTGTGATACCTTACTATCTTGTGCAGGGAAAAGCCCTTTACAAAGAGTCAGACATACAAAAAGTTCTTGATGACGCTTATAAAAGATGCAGGGAAGAACAGCGATGGGTATGAAGCAAAAGTAAAAGAAACGGCCTCTTTACAAGGTCGTTTCTTTGTTGTCGGACAATTGGTATCCGAATCTCCTTCTTCGTTTCTTGACAATAACATCTTCTTCATACAGACCAGGAATCCGATCCATTCCGGCTGCTTTCAGCCGTTTCATGTCCTCGTCCACTTTCCTGTCAGTCACTTTGGCGTAAAGCTGCGTGGTCTCAATACGCATATGCCCCATCATTTTGCCGACTGTCTCGATTGGAACACCCAATGAAAGGGTTATATGGGTTCCGAAATTGTGTCGTGCCTTATGAAATGTAAGTTCAAATCCGTAAACTTCACCCAACTGGTGGGCGAGCATAATGAAATACGTACGACTATACAGATTGAAGACCTTGTCATCCTTTCTCTGTTCCCGATATTTCTCTATTATCTTCAACGGAATATCCAACAATCGGACAGAAGACAGTGTTCCTGTTTTCTGGCGGTGGATATGGATCCACCATGAACCGTCTTCAGATTGGGTAATATCATTTACCCTCAATTTTTTTCAAATCCGTATAGGCAAGTCCGGTAAAAGTGGAGAAGATGAACATATCCCTAACAAACTGAAGTTGTGGCTTCTCGACAGGTGTTGTAAGCAGTGTCTTCAAGTCTTCCAGCTTCAGATGACGACTTTTCCGTTTGGGCAGTTCAGGATGAAGGCGACAATACGGATCACGGCGGATTGTTCCCTGGCTGACAGCCCGCATGGTCATCTTCTTCAGCCTGTAAAGATGTTCATGCACGCTCTTCGGGCTTAAATTCCTGTCCGTCCTGAGAAAAAGTTCAAAGTCATCGTAGAACACACGGTCAAGACTACGTAGCAGTACATCCTCTACGCCGCGTTTTTCCTGCACGAAAGCCGAAAGGTGCTTATATGAACGCAAGTAGGAATCATAACTCTCCTTTATACGATCCACACCGATACGCTTCTTGAACTCCTCGTTATGCTCTCTGAAAAGAGCCAGCAGAGTTAACGGTTTCTGACCGACTCCCATCACGGCATTCTTTACCTGCTCTGCCGTAATAAATCCCAGACTGTTCTTAATCCGCCTGTAATGCTCCTTGATTTCTTTGGTCAGATCATCAATAGCCCGGTTGACGGTAATGGCATTCTCACTGCGGCCGTCAGCCCGTCCTTTTTCAGGATTCCAGATGGCGGATTGACGGATACTTTCGTTCCTATCTGTTCCCATTTGGCATCTATGCTTATCTTGCACAGCAACTGGCACGTTCCATCCTTACGGACTTTGGTGCGGTTTATATAAAACAGTATCGCAAATGTACTGCGACGTTTGATTTCCATATTGTCAGTATTTCTTTTCATAATCCTATTTTTTGCCATTATCAAATAACTACAGAAAACCGCTCAACAATTATTTTATCCAATGCTTTCGTATCTGTATCTATCTTATTGTCTGTCACCTTTGCGTAATGCTGTGTGGTCTCAATACGACTGTGCCCCAACATCTTGCTGACCGTTTCAAGCGGTACGCCATGGGAAAGTGTAATTTCTGTCGCATAGGTATGACGGGCTGCATGGAAGACCAGCTTACGTCCTATACCGCAAATTTCGGCGATGCATTTCAGATAACGATTCAATGAACTGTTGGAATACATGGGGAGAAGCTTTCCTTCAGGAGCCATATCGCGGTATTTTTCAATAATATGGAACGGCAGTTCCATAAGCGGTATTTCAAAATCCACACCGGTTTTCTTGCGAGAACTCCTGATCCACCAGGTACCATCTTCCGCGAGAGAAAGATTTTCATTTGTCAGCAGACACATGTCGCTATAGGGAATACCCGTATAACAGGAAAACAGGAACATATCTCTCACATGATAAAGAATCTGATCATGGAGAGGTGTTGTCATAATCCTATTCAATTCTTCGGAGGTGAGATATTTCTGTTCCGGTTTCGGATGTACCGGTTCATATCCGACAAACGGGAATACTGTTATTATACCGTCAGCAATAGCTTCTCCGACAATTGTTTTCAGTTGGACGGTAAGATTGACTATTGTGCCTGAAGCCAGACAACATTCCGTACGTAGGTACAAGTCATATTTTTCAATGAAGGAACGGTCCAATGCGGCAAAAGGGATATCTGACAGCTTATATTGCATCTGTAAAAAACGTACCAGATGATTGTAGGAATTGCGGTAAGCCCTCAATGTCTTTTCCGTACGATTGATCCCAACACGTTTTTCGAAATTTCTAATGAAAAGTCTGAAATAGCTTAATAGGGTTTCCTGTTCCGAAGCCATACCCAAAAGTTGATGCTTTACATCCTCTGCTGTTACATCCTCACGGATTGCAGATTGTTCCGCAAAGATGCCGAGCGCGGCAGCTCGTATTTCATCCAGTCTGTTGTTTATGTCTCTTGCCGCAACACTTTTTCCACACGCCCGTCCGGATGACCACAATGACTGTGGCACACGAAACTTGACACTGAATGCTGTTTCAGAGTGCTTGCCGACAATAAGCCGTGCCATCACGGGACAGTTTCCTGGCATCCGCCTCGCTCTTTTTTAAGGTAGAACGAAACCTTTACATCTGTCTGATTCATAATCTGTTCCATTGTTTGCAAAATTAACAGAGACAGAGTTAATCATCGGCATGTAAAATATCGTCAGACATCGACAAAGCTATCACCATTGACTTCCGGAACCTATATTTTTCATATCTCAAAAAAAATAAGTACCTTCGCTAAGCCAAAATGATGAAACTGCGTTCTTTACGGTCGGAGCAGAAAGGATTTTCAAATAACTCCATACAACTGGAATGGGCAACGGATAGGTAGCAATTTTTTCGCTTAACTATTCAAAAAACGGCTTCAAAGCACACATTTACAAATGCGGAATAATGCTGCGTATCTCCCTGAAAGCCCAATAGTTTACATTATTCTTCCTAAATCCATCCGAAATCGGGCGAGTTTGCGTATCTTTGTACCAATTTCAATGACCTAATGCGTTAGGGAGTTGGAAGGACATATTTAACGAAAGGTGTTATTGAAATTATCTTCTAAAGTCAAATTCTCGCAAAATTTGTAACGCTGTGAAGATGGTAGCAATAGCATCCACATCATTTGTTATATACCTACCTTTTATAAGGTTTCTATATCTCAAATTGGTGTGGGGCTATTGTTTTATCCACAGCAAGGCAATGCGAGAAGCCAGACTTTAGGGTAAAACATATATAGTTCCCACACCTTTTTTATTTAGTAACGGCTTATCCACAGGGAACAGGTGAGCACAATTAAAATTATTGCATGAAAGAACTATTCCAAGTTTTGAATAGAGAGGATAGAATTTCTATACTCAAAATATTGTCTTTATTGATAAATGAATCCAATAAGACAAACTACAATGATAATAGTGATTGGATTTTAGCCTTTAATGAAGTGGGATTTAGAACTGACGACATTAATATTAATGAAATCTTATCTAATATTGACATGGATGTTTATAACACTCCATTAGAAGATTGGCAAGTCCAAGCACTCAATTCGATATGCTTTCTTGAGAATATTCTAATCTTTAGATATGTTCCAGACGATGAGCCAAAAGAAGCTATCTATATCCAACGAGAAGCGGAAACCTATCGTAAGATAGATAAGAATAGACCATTCCCCCTATGTCACTTACCATTAATGCCAGAAGAAGTAGTTAGAATGATGACACTTCGAGCTTCAAAGCTATTTGGCAATGATACTAACATTTGGTTTGATACAGAGAATCTACGCATTACTTTGAGTAGAGGGTTTGATAATTCATATATCTCGTTCAACGACAGAATAAATGAATTTAACATTTGGTTTGAAGACTCATTCATGAGATTTGTTGGAGGAGCAGAATGGAACACCAAAAAAGAGCCATATCGTACTTTATTTGTCAATGAATGGCTAAAGTCTGGAACAACGATTGTACTTGATAAACTATTTGAAGGCTTTTCATCAAATGGTTTAGACATTAGATACAATGCCAATGTTGGAATGGGATTACACATCATAATCAGATTAAATTAAATAACTATGAAATGACTATGAGAACAATAAGATTATTAGCTACCTCATTATTGGTTGCATTAAGCATGGGAGTTAGTTCCTGTGGGGATGATGAATTGGATATGCAACCAACAGTATCTTATCCAGAGGGAAGTGAACCTTTAGATATAGTCTGTAAAGAATATGGCATTAGTGACTATGAAGACATCGAATTACTTAATTACCATAAGAACGGTTTGGAACAAGCTAACTTCTCTGGCTTACGAGAGGACAAGCTATGGCTTGCATCATTCAATGTAAAGGATAAATCTCCAATTATAAATTGGACTGATGAGTTGCCTTTTAATAGGAATCGTAGAATTTACAAAGGCTATGGAGAATATGAAGATGTCACTATTCAACAGATAACATTGTTACAGACCATATACTTTAATCCAAGTGAATTTGTAGCATCATTAAGCTACTACTTTGATAAAGATTATGGCTACCCTGCTTTAATCTTTAGACATGATACACAAACTAAAGAAGTTCAAGTTAAGCGTAGTGAAATATTTGCAGGATTTCAATATTCTATAATAAACAATGATTGTTGTTACTCATTGTTTGGCGATACTCTCTATATAGCAGAGAAAGGCTTTGGATATTCTAATATAGGAACTCTCTATACATCTGAACTTATATCTCATGAAGAAGCAATCTACAGTCATAGAGATAATAAAGGCTTCTTTGTGGGGAAAAGGAGTTTTAAATTGGGAGAGGATTTATGGCATATCCAAGTACCACAGCTAAATGATGAACCTGCTGATGCTAAGATTGAGGTCAGTGTAGAAGATAAATCTACGCCAGTTTGGAAGTTCAATGTCAATATTACACATTATGATGGGACTAAGAAGAATGTAACATTTGAAGTAGATACTGATAATGGTACAATCAAAGGACAGGATGATTATGCTTCCCTTATTATAGGTAAATGGAAGAAGACAAGCGGTGATGCTATTGCTACTCATGTAACTTATAAGAACGATGGTACATTTGAATACACAAGTTCAGAAGATAGCTCTTATAAGGAAGTTGGTAAATACAAAATAGATGGTAACAAGCTCTATGAAATGTACAGCGATGAAGATGAATGGATTATCAGTGATATTCTATTGCTTAATTCTATGACTTTATCAGTGCAGGAATTGGAAGCTGATGGAGTAACACCCAGCGGTAAGAAGTTTGCTTATCAAAGAGTGGAGTAAGAACTCATACATAATTGGTGGGGACAGCGTTTAAAATTATTTGAATACTGTTTCCATTCATAAAGAGGGATTACCTGCAAGTGGTGGATTGACGGCAGGTGATGTGTTTAGGCAAATATGAAACTATATGATTAAACATGAACATAGATAAGTACAAAGTGACGCAGAGGCTATTTAGATACTACCTAATCTATCACCTTGTCTATGATTTGTACATATTAGGACAATTTATCTATTGGTACTTTTCAGCAAGCCAATCAACATGGTATCATCGAATGATGGATAACCCTATAATGCTTTAGAAGTACTAATAATAGGACCAATTTCATTAATAAGTGGAATAATTCACATTATAATTTGACTATTAAACGACATTTGAAAGAACTTATATTAACTAATAAATTATTTAACAATGAAGACATTTAAATTACTTGGAATGACCTTATTAATGGTCTTGTGTGCTGTAAACTTCACTGCTTGCAGCGATGATGATGAGAATGATAAAGCTGCGATTGAAGAAGCCAACTTGATTGGTAGATGGCAATCCACTTGGGAGAAGATTCACAAGGTAGAGAATGGCAAGGAAGTTGTTACTTCTGATGAAGCCTATACCAATGCCCTATTAGAGTTCAAAGCTGACGGTACTTGCATAGAGAGCCGCGTTGACGGTGGATACACAGAAACCAACCGCTGGTCTCTAAAGGGTGATAAGCTAACTATCTCTTACAATGATGGTTATTCTGATGTTCTTACCGTCAATGAGCTTACAGCTACCAAGTTAGTACTTGCCTTTGAAGATTGGGACAGCACAGATGATGGAGGTGAGGAATTAGATGATATTACTACGACCACTTACAAGAAGATAAACTAATTACCCAAACTTATTTAAGACGGAGCAGCATTTAAGGAAACTCTTATGCTGCTCTCTTCTATAACTATTTCATAAACACAAAATAGACAGCCAATATTAAGCAAACAAAGGCAGCCATGTGATTCCAATGCAAAGTTTCACCTTTAAAGAATACAGTTGTAAAGACTGTGAATATGATAAGAGTTATCACTTCTTGAATAACTTTCAACTGCATCAATGAAAATGGTCCCCCATTACCACTAAATCCAATGCGATTCGCTGGAATTTGACAAGAATACTCAAAAAAAGCAATTGACCAACTAAAAGCTATTACACCTATCAATGGAAGAGCAGCAAACCAAGGATATTCCTGTTTCATCTTTAAATGACCATACCAAGCAAAAGTCATAAAGACATTCGATACTATAAGCAATAAAATCGTGAAGAGAGCTTTCATATTATTCTAATTCTACATACATTATTATATATATCAACGTGAAGTGTTAAAACTCCAGTTGGGTTTTTCTATTTTATTATACTCAAAAAAAGCAATTGCCCAACTAAATGCAATCACACCAATCAACGGAAGGGCTGCAAACCAACTGAACTCTTGTCGCATTTTTAAATGACCATACCAAGCAAACGTCATAAAGACATTTGAAAAAATCAGCAAAATTACTGAATAAATACCATGAGACAACATATATTCTAATCTATTTTTTATCTGGAAACAATCTGCCTATAATATCCATTATGCTTTTAACAACTGCATATCAACAAGCATTTTGGGAGTGCAAAGATAATGGAAATAATCGAATTAAGAATAATACAATGAGTTATTGCCGCAACAAGCATGTTTTATTTCCGTTGAACAAAAAAGCAACCAATTCCACTCTTTCAATCTGCTATTTGTTAAGAAAAAAGTTCATTTGCTAAACCATGTTATAACAAGCTTTTTTTCTTTCTAAGAATTTGGACCCATCTCAGAAATTCGTATATTTGCACTGTGTTTTTCATAGTATTAGATTTAAGGTTAACAAAAGATGGGCTGTCTGGGAAGATAGCCTTTTTTATTTTATTCTTGTTAGCCCCCCCAAAAAAAAGTGTCACTACTAAAAATGAGACAAAATGAAAAAGGCAAAAACCAAAGTAAGATTGCTTGCAAAAATATAGGGAATGCCAAAGTATGTTTTTCCCGCATCAGAAAACATGTTTGTACACGTATATTCCCATATAGTTATACATACGTATAGACTTGTGCGGACGTATGTATGTATAATTATATGTCCAAAATAAAATTCCATATCAAAGACAAGGGCGTTTTTTAAAAAATAGCGTAGTTTTCTTTAACCTTTTGATTGTCAAAAGGTAATCGGAGCTTAGAAAATAGGCAGGTAACGATTAGGTGACGAAAATCCATCGCTTACTTGCGCTTTTCTGCATAACCTCAAATAACTCTTCAGTTACAAAAGTAGTTGATATTCTTGACGTTAGCAAATTTCTACAGAAAAAATTTCCCCGATAAAGTTTCTTGGTTTAAATAGTTTTTATCTTGAATCCATTTTCTTTTTTCACGGAAACGGATTTTTTCAACGGTCAAAGAAAACCCCCGCCTTACCACCCTCCGTAACCGACAGGAAGAGGCATATGGGAACCTGCTGAGGAACCAGGGAGTGGTTACGGTCGAACTGCTCAAGACCACTGTATCAGATGCCAATTCCGTGTCGGAATACCTCTTGTAAGCCGAAGAGGTGGAACGCGAACGTCTTAGGAACTGCTCCAAGGAGATTAACTCCACCTACCGCCAGTCGAAAACCACACAGCTCAATCTCAGGCAGTTCATCGAATCCCGCAAAACGAAGGACATCACCTTTTCAGACATCACCGGGGAGTTCGCCGAATCGTTCAAGATTTTTCTCAAGAAGGAGTTGAGACGCAGGAACGGGCACATGAATCATTGCGTGTGCTGGCCCAACCGGCTCATATATATCGCTGTAGACAGGAAAGTATTGTGGCCCAACCCGATAAAAGATACGGCATACGAGAAGAAAGAAGCACCTAAATTAAAGCATATCAGCCGCAGTGAACTGAAGCGAATGACGGAAATCCCGATGCCCGACCTGATGATGGGAGCTGGTGCGCAGGGTGTTCATCCTCCCTCGCTGACCGGTCTGGCCTACGTGGATACGAGGGCTCTCCATCACCGTCACATCGGAATAACCTCGGAAGGAAGAAGATTAAGGAAAACATGAGAAGCAAGCACGACCGGCAGGAATAGTCATGGATAGTCGTTTTGTGTCATATGGGGAGGAAAAAGAAAACTGAAGCGGGTCTGGATTCACGACCCCCTTTGGGTATGTGAAAGAAACGTTGCGATGAAAGAAAAAACTCCTTTTCGCACATGGATGAAACAATGCCGGACGTCCGGCAATAAAAAGATGTGGCTTCTCTAACCCGAGTAAATACCATGATTACAGACTTCTTTTTGTTCCTATACCATCAGGTTAAAAGCTTATCCAAAATATTTGAATCCAACCCGTGACAGACCCGGATGGGAAAGGCGATGATACCACCGGACATGGAGATACGACGATAACGATACGTCCTTCTATCGGAATAAGGATATAGCGGGATGCACAGATAACCATATATGATTATCGGAACAGCCGTATGGCAGGCTGTGGGTATATGACAGCATCCGTATACCTGATTTTGTTTTTTTATTATCGGTATTTTAAATGTCTCAAAAGCCTCTTTGACAGATTACCATCCGGGATGATCGCCTGAATTCGCATATATCGGACTTTCTATTTACCTGATTAGCAAACAGCCGGATTACCTCCGGTTATTTGTCGGATCTGTCATCCCGTAATGGTTCCTGCCATCCGTTTTTGTTCTGCGGCTGTCGTTTTTTTTCTCGTGGTATCATGGTCTGTTACCGGATGGGAAGAGTCACCTTCGTCACAGCTATGAATTATAGTGTAGCCATATTGGTATATAGCCGTATGATGCGCTATCCTGATAATGCTATCACAGAATAGCAATATAGCCGGATATTAAAATAAGGATAGTCGGAGACGAAGGGAACACGCACCCTTTCGGATACAGATATATTAAATTCTCCATTTGCAGATGTGTATAAGTAGCAATCCGTTAATGGAGACGATGAAAAAACAATAAGGCGTATACAGTTACATGTCCATTTCCCATTTGCAGAAGTGTAGAAATATCAATTCATCAATGGAGACAATGAAGAAAAACCATAAGTCGTACACGGCTATATGCCCGTTCTTCATTTGCAAATGTGTAGAAATAATAATCCATTAACGGAGAATAGGGTATGGAAAGGGCAGATTTCTCGTATATGCGTCCCCTTATTCCTGAACTATGGGCGTAAGTCACATGGTTATGGCAAGACATCCACCTTTTAATGGGGTGAGCTGCTGGTAAATATCTGATGGAAATGTCCCGTAAATCGCAGGAGAATAGCCATACAACGGGCTTGTACACAATAATTATTGGATAAACGTGGTCCGCTCCTGCGGACAGCAAGTTGTGTTTTCGTTAAACGAAAACCGGACGGTTTAACGGCGGAAACGCCGCCAAACCGTACCCCCAAAAAAGCTCCGGAGTCGCTTTTCCGTACCGGTATCAGAAAAACAACCGGCAAATCACATAAAGAAGGAAAGTGAACAGTTTTCCGATATTTTGGTCAGAAATCATATCGGAAATTTTGAACGGTACATGTATTTTGCAAAATAAACAGTACCCCTTGCTGCTTATCCGAAAACATTGCCTATCTTTGTAAAGTCGTGCAAACGACTGACATATATAGTTGATGTGTTTCGCTAACACCTTGTATTAGAAATCTGGTAAATTTCAAAATGGAAGCAGGGCTGGGCAGTAACACTTATCACATGTATCCGTATGCGAATGACATGCGATATAGGTGTGGGGTACTGTTTTCATTTATTTGCTTCCGGGTTTTACCAGAACCTCTAATACAAATAAGTAAACCGGCTCCACACTTTCTTGTCAGATAGTGTGGCATTCAAGTCCGATGGCGAAAATCGGAACAGTCCGAATGTCAATTTTCAATAAGGGAATCCATGTGTGTTGGATAATTGACGGATAATTGGTCAGGATGAACAGAAATCCGTAAAATTTATCAGCATTCATAACTCCCATATGTAGAATATAGCTATTTTTACGCAGAAAAAACGGATAAGATTATGAAAAACGTAATTGTTATAATAAAAAACGCTTGGGGTGAGAGTCCTCCACCGAAAGTCAAAACCGGCTTTATCCCCAATCTTTGTGATTGGGAGAAGAAAAATTATCTGACGAATCCCGGCTCTTACTACCGGCAAAAGGCATCGGTCGGATATATAGCCATGAAAGGATGGCTTTTCACTATTTTGCGTTTGCCGAACTGTACCTTTGCTAACCAAGTGTTTTCCTACTTCCCTTTTCCATTCTCTATCCTGAATAATCAGATTCTCGCAATATATAAATTCTACAATCATCTTTGGAATGATATCAAGGTGTCTTATCCTGTAAAAGCTGCTATGAAAAAAACGGCATTCATAGCATTGTTCTCAGGCATGGTATTGTCAGCCGGAGCTCAGAATACAGACCTGATAACCGAAGAGGAGCCTGATATAAAGGTGACAAAGGATACGGTATGGAATGTGGCGATTGAAAAGAAAGCGACACCCAAGGTACAATTTCCCCAACCGGGAGACAAAATTGATGTACTGGATCCTATCGTGTACAGTTTATGCTATACCACCGCCTATAACAGGCTCGCCCGGAAATCCGTCAAGGTGAAAACTTACAGGAAAGAGTACTCCCCGTATATCCACGCCGGCTATGACTTTGGCGTGTAGATACTAATTGAAAAGTGCGCTGTATTCTAATTGAAAAGAGCTCCATCCATAACTTGTTACAAAATTACTATAAGTTTAAAATATTCATTTATCTTGTCTCATTTTTTGTGTTTCCTTAAGCCTATAAGACAGTCCGGTCATATTAACCAGATAAGCTTTATGTGTAAGCCTGTCAACCATTGCCGCCACAAGCACCTTGTCCTTTATGATTTCATTCCATCTGTTAAAAGCCAAATTAGTAGTAATGATTGTAGCCTTTTTTCCGGCTCTTAACGACAGGTGGTTAAAAAGCAGTTCTCCTCCTTCCTTGTCACAACTGACATATCCGAACTCATCACAGATGACCAGATCGTATTTTTCAAACCTTAATTGTAGCGTCCTCAGTGTCTTTGCTGATTTAGCCTCCCTTATCTGGGTAAGCAGGACCGGCACTGAAGTAAACAATACGGTAAAGTCCTGTTGGCAGGCCTTTATTCCCAAAAGCCGTAGCAATATGCGTCTTTCCCTGTTCCCGGATTTCCATACAGGACCAGGTTTCTTCCCTGTCTGATGAAGTCCAGTGTTTCCAATTCAGGTAATATTACCTGTGCCTCTTTGGGCATGTCTTCCATAACAAGCTCATGCAGATACTTCATTTGTGGAAATCCCGCAGATCTTATCCTTGATCTTCTTCTACACTCCCTTCTCCTGGCGCTTTCCTTTCCAAGCAATTCCGTCAAGAACTGCAGATGGTTCCAGTTTTCTTCAGCTGCCAATGAAAGGGTGCATTCCAGTTCCTCTTTAAAGGCCAGAAGCTTCAGTTCTGCAGCATAGTCATAAATGGTTTCTTTTTCTGATTTCATATATTATAAACTTAAATGGTTGGTATTATATCATGCACTTCATTGTATCCTGTCATGAGCGCCGTGATGCCTTCAAGCATATCCACAGCTTCTCTTTCTATATTCTCCTGTTGTGCCGGGAGAACAGGCGGTTCCATGGTTTCTTCTGTCTCTCCCTGTACGCTACCATGCAGCATGGCCTTTACCTGGTCCGGAGATATCTTTCTGACACCACGTCCGGTCAGCTCCTTGCATGCCGTGACAATGTCCGTTCCGAAAAATCCATTTTTTCGGGCATAGTCCAGCAACAGAACAAACGTCCTGTTGTCCTCCTTGAAATGGATGTCATACAGCCTTCTCAGTTCTTCCGGTGCTCTTTGCCAAACCACAGAGTGGGGGGCAATGCCCCCGGTTTACGGGAAAAGTGTACGCAAATAGTGCTCCAGCTTGATGCACCAGTCTCCACCGCAATAACTGCGTTGATGAGAGGCCACTTTCTCCTTCCCGTGCAGGATGACGATTTTTTTTCACTATAAACCTTGACATGTACTTTTTTCTCCCCACAAGAGAATCAGGTACGGAATAATGAACATTTTTCATGCTGATAGTTGACCATTTATCCACAATGTACTCATAGACCTCAAAACAGCCCAGATTACCGGGAAAGGGCTTCAGCGATGACAGGTCAGCTTCCAGACGTGATGTTTTCTCCGCTGTTGAAAGACTGCCTTGCTCGTTGTTGACCTGCATACATACCGGTTTAAATGCTCCTGGGCAGAATGTATATCACCAAAATGGTCTGTCAGGCAGAAAGCTTTCCTTCTGACATATTCCACGCTGCGCTCCACATGTCCTTTCTCCCATCCGGCCCGTACATTACAGAAACGGTACTCAAAAAACAATAGAAACCGGACATCTTCATCAAAGCTTCTGTAGGTTTCTTATCACCACCGACAAAGCTCTTGACGGCTACACGCATATTGTCATAGACCATCATGGCGGGGACACCATGTATATCCCTGAAAAAGTTACGGTGGGATTCCATGAAGGCAAGCGTATTCTGATGCCTGAAAAGATAGGCGTATCTGCCATTGCTATGCCCGAAAGTGAATACGGCCAGATAAAACTTGGTTTTGACGCCGTCAATAAAAAAGAAGAACTCACCCCAGTCAAACTCGGCAATGCATCCAGGCTCATAGAACAACCGGATAAAGGCTTCGCTCTTTTTCTTCTCTTTGTATGACTCTATATTTTTTATATAACTGCATACTGTGGCGTAACTGATGGTGTATCCTTGAGATAACAGAAACTGGTGGATATCCTTTTTCAACATGCGCTGTTTGCGAAGTCCGGTAGCTATCTTAACGGCATTCTTCTTCAGGCAAAAATCTATCTTTTATCCTTAATCTCTTGTGTGAGCCGGCGAGGACGGCGTCTGGAACTGTCATCACCTGGGCTGGATGGTAAGCAAATCACTCAAAGCCTCTTCTGGATTGTCCGTGCGGATGGCTGATTCGTACTTTGAAAGAATATTGTCAACGGTATGACGGCTGACATGAAGTTCACGAGAGATACGCCGTTTGCTATAACCGCATACTCTATACATGTGTATTATTGATTGTCTTTCTACCATAGTCTTCATTTTACCTTTGCATTTGGATTATACAAAGGTCATTATACTTATCCTATGGTGGCGCAATTTTCAACTGGAATATTGGCGCAATTTTCAATTAGTATCTACAGTACAGGATGACATTAAAAACATTCATTAATAACTATTCATCCAATCCCCTTTACTATTTTACATTTGTCCTAGGCTAGTGTACAAAAATCACTTGGCGAAAAGAGTATAAGGACAACTGAATACAAATAAATTGGAAACAGCTGCCATAAAAAACAGTTGTTTCCAATTTCAATTATGAACAAAAAATCTCTATGACGGCAAATTAATTAAGATAACAACACAAGTCTTGATGCCATCCTGTTGGAGCATTATTCACCTCAACAGGGGTAAAATGATTTATCGCAATCACATTCTTCACTCCACGTACTATATCTTTGGCAAACAACGCTGCAAGTCCTAATCCCATTACCCATACTAACACAACAAAAAACTTTCTCATATCCTAATATATTTAAATGGTTATTCTTATGACAAAGAGAAAACAAAGCCTATGCCAAAACAAGACAGGCTTTGATTATCAATTAAATACATTAAGAATAAGCTATTTTCAAAGAAAAAGATCCACATTTTCATTGTAGAATATTTCTACACTTTCCCCAACAAACCAGACATGTACATCACTTTGTATCCGGCACAATAAACAACAGGAAGGATAACTTTATAACATTCTTCCTCATCTAAATACATTAATAATATTGATAGTTGGTTGGTTAAGCTGCACACAAGTACAAATAACTAACTATAAGCAGTTTCGTTATATTCCCTAATAACAAAACAACCATATTCACTATAAATCGTGTTCATTCATCCCAGGCAACAATTCTTCCTGAATATTTGTCATGCATTTCCACAAACTATACCGTGCTTCAGGATTCATTTTTTCTAGAGAATATAAAACCTCTTTCATATTTGAACGATTCGACAAACTTTCATAAGGACAATCTTTGATCTGTTTACGAAAACCGCGGATACGTGCCATTTCAATTAAATCCGCTTCATGTACCAAGCACATCGGACGAATAATTGTCATCTCAAATTTACGCATCACTAATTTAGGAGGCATTGTACTGAACGCTCCCTGAAAAGTAATATTCATCAACAAAGTTTCCAAGATATCATCCATATGATGTCCTAAAAGCAATCTTATTGCACCCCTGCTCCTTTGCCACCGTGAACAAAGCTTTTTCTCCGATTCCAAGAACAAAGGAAAACAAGGAGACTTCCGAGTGTCGGTACTCGGATCAAAAAAGTTTCATAATGCACAAACGGCACCCCTAAATCCTCTGAGTGGCCTTTCAGATATTCCAAATCAGATTGATAAGGAATATTTGTCATGCCTACATGCACAGCTATCACTGTAAATTTCGGTTTCAAAATACGTGAACGCCTTGCCAATAGCTCCAACAGAGCCAAAGAATCCTTCCCACCAGAAAGACCTATCAAAATTTTATCACCATCCTCAATCAAGCGATACTTTACCACCCCCTTGTTAAAGCGTTGCTCCAACCTTCGCATTATTTTCTCGTCTTCCGTAAATTGTGCCATACATCTTCTTTAAAAAATAGGGCACAAAAAGTACATGAAAAGAATGATTTATGGAAGATTTAACAAAATAGAATTATGTAAAAGCATGAGAAATCCAATTAATATTTGTATTTTTGAATCTAAATAATACGGATTATAAACTAACTATGTACAAAAAATATATCCATTGGTTTATTTACTTTATGCTGCGCAGGCAACGCTGCGGCACAAAGCTTGGCGCAAGCCAAACAACTTTTCCTGAACGGAGAATTTGAACAAGCCAAACCTGCTTTCCAAAAGCTGGTAAAGCAAGCCCCTTCTAATGCCAATTATCATTATTGGTATGGCGCATGTTGTTATGAAACAGGAGAAAAAAAGAAGCACAGCCCTACCTTGAAAAAAAAAGCGCCGCCCGCAAAGTCATTGACGCATACCGCTACTTAGGAAAACTATATTATGACATCTATCGGTTTGACGATGCCGTAGATAACTACGAACAACACATAGAATGGTTGGAAAAGAAAAAACGCCCTACCGAAATGGCTGAAGCAGAGCTGGAACAAATAAAGCAAGCAGCCCGTATGATAAAAGGAGTGGAAAAACATTACTGTAATAGACAGCTTTGTAGTCGATAAAAATGATTTTCTAAAAGCATATAAAATCAGTAGAGAATCGGGGGCACTCTATCACGATCCTGCCATATCCGGGACTGTCTATCAGACCGAAATGGGCAATAAAGTACTCTACGGAAACCAAAGCACAGACGGCAAGATGCAACTGTACTCCCGTATCCGTCTGTTGGACGGCTGGAGCGAGCCCGAACCCCTCACGTCCCTTAATGAACAGGGAAATGTAAACTATCCCTTCTTAATGTCAGATGGCATTACCTTGTATTATGCATCGGATGGAGAAGGCTCTTTGGGAGGATACGATATTTTTGTAACTCGCTATGATTCGGAAAATAGCAATTATCTTCGTCCCGATAATATAGGAATGCCATTTAACTCTCCCGCCAATGACTATATGTATGCCATTGATGAATTCAACAATATCGGCTGGTTTGCTTCAGACCGCTATCAGCCTGATAACAAAGTCTGTATCTATGTGTTTGTACCGAACTCTTCAAAAAGAAGTATACAATTATGAAAGTACAGACGAACAGATCATCATAAATGCAGCCAGCCTGCGCTCTATCCGTACCACTTGGAAAGATGAAGAGAAAGTACGAACCGGCAAGCAACGCCTGGCAGCCATAATGTATGCCAAAGAATCCGGAGAACAACAAAAAAGACTTCACCTTGATAATAGATGATTCTGCCGTTTACCACACATTGAACGACTTCCGCTCTGCCGAAGCACGCAAACTTTACCAGCAAAGAATACAAAAGCAGAAGGATTATGACAACCTGAAGAAAAATCTGGATGACAAGCGCGAACAATATGCCCAAGGGAACAGTGCACGAAAGAAGAATCTGACACCCGCCATTTTGGAATTGGAAAAACGTACTGAACAACTTCTGAAAGAAATGGCCCAACTGGATATCAGTGTCCGCAACGAAGAAATAAAGAAGTTGAAACACTAATACAAAGATATTTATGGAAGTATTTATTATCGTATCGCTCATCTTGGCAGGACTACTTCTCTTTATTGTAGAGGTTTTCCTTATTCCCGGCATCAGTATAGCCGGAATAGCATCAGCCATCTGCCTGCTATATGCCAACTATTACGCTTTCGACACATTAGGACCGATAGCAGGATTCATTACTTTGATAGCATCCGTCCTAAGTTGCATAGCCATTATCGTTTGGTTTATGCACTCAAAAACCATGGACAAGCTTTCTTTGAAGAAAACACTGGATTATAAAATCGATCCCCTAAAAGGAACCCATATCCGCATCGGAGACAAAGGCATAGCAATAACCCGCCTTGCACTGATAGGCAATGCAAACTTTAACGGACACATCATCGAAGTGCGCTCTGCCGATGGTTTGATTGATGAGAATACTCCCATTTATGTAGAAAGAATGGTTGAAGGAACGGTGATTGTACGCAAATTCAACCAATGATAGGGAAATGACTTACAAATACGAATTTATCAGGTTTCTTGATTGACATTCTCATTCAAGCATATTTTAGACAATAGTGAAAACAGCAAAAACTTGATATTGAGCTGTTCAAATATAAATATTTACTTTTAAACAACTGATTATTATGATCGAACCCAACTATCTTCCTTTCATCCTTATAGGAGGTGGAATTATTTTCGTGGTACTATTCTTTCATTATGTGCCATTTTTCCTCTGGCTGTCTGCCAAAGTTTCGGGGGGTACGCATCTCATTGGTGCAATTATTCTTAATGCGCATCCGTAATGTCCCTCCTTATGTCATTGTCCCGGCAATGATTGAAGCACACAAAGCCGGCTTAAGCAACATAACCCGAGATGAATTGGAAGCTCATTATATGGCAGGCGGGCATGTGGAAAAAGTAGTGCACGCACTAGTATCCGCGTCCAAAGCCAATATCGAACTGTCTTTCCAAATGGCAACTGGTATTGACCTAGCCGGTCGTGACGTATTCGAAGCCGTGCAAATGTCAGTGAACCCTAAGGTTATTGACACCCCTCCCGTTACCGCTGTAGCCAAAGACGGCATACAGCTTATAGCTAAAGCTCGTGTCACCGTACGCGCCAATATCCGCCAATTAGTAGGAGGTGCCGGAGAAGACACGATTCTAGCACGTGTTGGTGAAGGTATCGTGTCCTCTATCGGATCGTCCGAAAATCACAAATCCGTATTGGAAAATCCTGATTCTATCTCTAAATTAGTACTCCGCAAGGGCTTAGATGCCGGTACGGCTTTCGAAATCCTGTCTATTGATATAGCTGATATTGATATAGGCAGAAATATTGGAGCTGCTTTACAAATAGACCAAGCCAATGCCGACAAGAATATTGCACAAGCCAAAGCAGAAGAACGCCGTGCAATGGCCGTCGCCTTGGAACAGGAAATGAAAGCCAAAGCAGAAGAGGCACGCGCGAATGTAATTCAGGCAGAAGCCGAAGTGCCCAAGGCCATGGCGGAAGCATTCCGTAGTGGCAACCTAGGTATTATGGACTATTACCGCATGAAGAATATACAAGCAGATACCTCCATGCGTGAAAATATTGCAAAACCCGAAACAACTTTCGGTAATGAGCCATTAAGTAAATAAAACTAGTATTCAACGATTAATATATTTTTCTTGGATGCGAATGGAACTGTTTTTCTCTTGATAATGCTAATATCAATGAAAGTTTATAAATCCGTAACATCTACATCTAGGAAATAATCTGTTTGCATACTCATTAAAAAGACAAGAAATATAACATTAATTATACTGGCCATTAACCACAAAAATAAAGATTATGAAAAAATATTATGCAGAATCTGAGTTGATTATCAATCCCGACGGCTCTATCTTCCACCTTCATATCAAACCTGAACAGTTGGCAAATAAAATAATTCTAGTAGGTGACCCCGGGCGTGTAGCATTAGTAGCTTCTCATTTCGATACTAAAGAATGTGAAATAGAAAGCCGTGAGTTCAAGACCATTACCGGTACTTATAAAGGAAAACGTCTCACCGTAGTTTCCACCGGTATAGGTTGTGACAATATAGACATTGTGATGAATGAATTAGATGCTTTGGCCAATATTGATTTCAATACCCGTTATGAAAAAGACCACTTGCGCCAATTGGAATTAGTACGTATCGGTACATGTGGCGGATTACAGCCTTATACTCCTGTTGGTACCTATGTTTGTTCTGAAAAGTCTATCGGTTTTGACGGACTGCTTAATTTCTACGCCGGACGCAATGAGGTTTGCGATCTGAAATTAGAACAAGCTTTTATAGATTACATGGGGTGGGAAGGTAATGTATGCATCGCCCACCCATACGTTATTGATGCCGACCGGGAATTAATAGACCGCATTGCGCAAAATGATATGGTCCGTGGCGTAACTATCGCCGCAGGAGGTTTCTTTGGTCCGCAAGGACGAGAACTCCGTATCCCATTGGCCGATCCTAAACAGAATGAAAAGATTGAGAAATTTGAATACAATGACTATCGCATCACTAACTTTGAAATGGAAAGTTCCGCCCTTGCCGGATTAGCACGCCTGATGGGACACAAAGCCATGACTGTATGTATGGTGATTGCCAACCGACTAATAAAGGAAGCCAATACCGGCTATAAAAACTCTATTGATGGTTTGATAGAAAAAGTCTTGGAAAGAATATAATTCCCAATTTAGTTGTCTATATAATATGGATAAGATTCACCGGATCATCTATCAAGACTTATTCTTATTATTATCCAGAAGAAGATTGGCATAAACAGATTTTTTACAGAATAAGCCAACTCTTTTTACCTAACAGGGGACATCGCTTCATAGAAGACCATTTTTTTGTAAAAAACAACAAGATGTCCCCTCATAAAACAAATAAAAATATGGAAACCAGTTTCAAACAAACAACTAGTAATAAAGTAGAACGTTACCGTCTTTTCCTCCCTCAGTTTGAACTTTTAATATCAGATGAAAAAGAAGAAATAAGTGTTTTGGCCAATACTGCTGCTGCTCTTCGGGAAGCCTTCGGCTTTTTTTGGGTAGGTTTCTATCTGGTTAAAGACAACCAACTTATTTTAGGACCTTTTCAGGGAAGCACCGCCTGTTATCGCATCCATAAAGGAAAGGGAGTATGTGGAACCTCATGGGCAGAAGCTCGAACCTTGATAGTGCCCAATGTAGAACAATTCCCCGGACATATAGCCTGCAGTTCTCTTTCCCGCTCCGAAATTGTTGTTCCTATTCTTGCTAATGGACAAGTAAAGGGAGTATTGGATATTGACAGTAATCTATTAAACTTTTTTAATGAAACAGACCGCCGTTATTTAGAAGAAGTAACAGCCATTGTAGCTAAAACATTATATTATTAACCAAATGAAAATGATAAACCAAGATACAATCTGTGCCATTGCCACCGCCCAGGGAGGAGCCATCGGAATAATTCGTGTATCTGGCCCAAAAGCGATTGAAATAACGTCACGCATATTTACACCCGCCACAGGCAAGCCACTGACAGAACGAGCACCATATACTCTTACTTTTTGGAAAGATTTGTTCCCCAAAGCGAAAAAAATTAATAATACATTTTTCCAACAAACGAGTGAAATTCCGCAAGAAAAAAGTGAAACGTTACAAAAAACTTCGTCAATTACTTCTTCTGCAGAAGAAGTAATTGACGAAGTTTTTAATTTCCTTGTTCCGCGCCCCCATTCTTATACCGGTGAAGACAGTACGGAAATCATGTGTCACGGTTCATCTTATATCCTGCAGCAAGTTATACAACTCCTGATCTATAATGGATGTCGTGCCGCTCTACCAGGTGAATACACCCAACGTGCTTTTCTAAACGGAAAAATGGACTTGAGCCAAGCCGAAGCTGTGGCCGATCTGATAGCCTCATCGTCTGCCTCCACCCATCGCCTAGCCATGAGCCAGATGCGCGGAGGATTCAGTAAAGAACTTTCTAACCTGCGTAACCAATTACTTCATTTCACTTCGTTAATGGAATTAGAACTGGATTTCAGTGATCATGAAGAACTAGAAATTCGCCAATCGTGACGAACTGAGCAGTCTAGCTACCCATATCGAACAAGTTATTGCCCGGCTAGCTCATTCTTTCAGTGTAGGAAACGCAATCAAGAATGGCATTCCTGTAGCAATTATCGGAGAAACGAATGCCGGAAAATCTACCTTACTGAATGCGTTGCTGAATGAAGAAAAAGCCATTGTCAGTGATATCCATGGAACGACCCGTGACGTAATAGAGGATACGATCAATTTACAAGGTGTCACATTCCGATTTATTGATACAGCTGGAATCCGCCAAACGAACGATACAATAGAAAATCTGAGGGATAGAACGTACTTTCAAAAAGATGGACCAAGTATATGTCATTTATGGATGATAGACTCTACAGATTAAAAGGCGGTTCGAAGAATTAAAAGCCGACATACTTCCACACTGCGAAGGGAAAAAGATGATTATTTTTTATTTAATAAGTCAGATCTGTTACTAGCAACACAAAAAGAAGAGTTGTCA